>OKTU01001172.1_pt1 | contig 13251 bp, 10 predicted proteins | sample 1606311 | NCBI WGS metagenome assembly OKTU01 (sample SAMEA3879557, study PRJEB24766) | human gut metagenome | biome: human-associated habitat; feature: feces | place: USA | collected 1985/1987
CTACGTTAACCGATAGGGAAAAAGAAATCATACAGATGTTTTTCGGTATCGGACAGCAGGAAATGACATTAGAGGAAATCGGCGACAAATTTGGTCTCACACGTGAGCGTGTTCGTCAGATTAAAGAAAAAGCAATCAGAAGATTAAGACAAAGTAATCGTAGTAAATTGCTCAAATCTTATTTGGGATAAATAAGAAATATCAGTTTCCGACAAATAGAAGGAATTAAAAACCGTACGTCTTTAGTAGGCGTGCGGTTTTTTTTATATCTTTGCCCCATTGATAATTCATAACTTATAACTCATAACTCAATGAAATACGTTCGTATACTTTGTGCCGTAGCTTTGGTTTTTGCGTTGTGTTCGGCTTTTACAATGAAAGATAAGGAAAAGGCTGTATATGCTTTTGGGGTGGCGGCTTCTTTCAATGACTCCATCGTATATTATACAGACATCCAGGTATTGGACAGCGTAGAGCTGGATAAGAATGGATTCTTGCCCAAGCGTGATTTATACACTTACCAGCTTAAGAACTATCTGGAGTACAATCTGAAGAAACCTGATTATACTTGCATGATTTATTTCGCTGAAAACAAGAAAAAGTTGGAAAAAGAGGCTGTAAAGGTAAAAGGCAAGTATAAAAAGAGTAAGAATATGGTTTTGCAGGTGGTGAAGCCTGAGGCTTTCACATTTGCAAAACCGCAGGAATAAGATTTCAAGTATGAAAACAAAACTATATCTTCTTTTTTTCTTCGTTTTCCCCTTGTTCATGTCGGCGTGTCGTGGTGATGACCCGATACCTGATCCTCCGGTTGATGGGAAACGTACTGTGCTGGTATATATGGCAGCGGATAATAGTATAAATCCATTGGCTAGCTTTACGGATGGGGATTTGGAGGAATTGAAAGCTGGGATGGCTTCAATTGATAATACATCTGATATGCATTTATTGGTGTATATAGATACGGGATTTCCTCGTTTGATTGAAATTGAAAAATAAAGGTGGTACTGTTGTTGAAACAATAGTCAAAGAATACGAAGATAGAAATTCGTGCGGAGTCGCTGAGACGCAAGAGGTATTCAATGATGTGTTTGGGAATTCTTTATATAAAGCGGAAAGTTATGGTTTGATTTATTGGTCGCATGGGGAAGGATGGATACCTACTCCATTGCCTTCTACTCGCTGGATAGGAAATGATAAGACTGGAGGAGGGCATTATATGAATATTGAGGACTTGAAGTTAGTATTACAGAACGCTCCTCATTTTGATTTTATTATGTTTGATGCTTGCTTTATGCAGTCGGTGGAAGTCGCGTATGAGTTGCGTGATTGTTGCGATTACTATATTGGTTTCCCTGCTGAGAATCCTGGTCCTGGTGCTGCCTATGATAGAATGTTTCCATTTATATTTCAGAAAGGTGCAGCGGTAGAAATGGCTATTGGGACTTTTGCTGCTTATGATGAAATTTATACTGGAAAAATAGGAAGTAATAGCAATTGGACAATGGGCACTGCTATAGATGTGCTGAAATCTTCTGAGCTTGAGAACTTAGCTGCTGCTACAGCAAATGCTTTGTCGGGAGTGACAGCAGATAGAGAAGTTCTTCGGTCATCGGTCTTTGATTATGATCAGCGTAAAGTAGGATCGTCTTATTATGTAGGCTATTATGATTTCGTAGAAATGATGGAAAAACTCGTTGTGGATGAAGTTGCCTTGGATGAATGGAAGCAAGCATATGATGCAGCTTCTGTCTGTTGGAAAAAAACGCCGATGATTTATTCGATGTCTGTTGGTATGTTCTCCATGAAGCGGGCAAATGGGGTTAGCCATTATATACCTTCCACTGCCACTTCTGCTGCTGCTCAAGCTGCTAATGCCGCTTATCGTTCTACCTTATGGTATAGTGCTGTCGGTCTTGCTCGGCTTGGTTGGTAAGCTTATAAAAACTTGCATACTGAACGGATTATTATAGGTGTAAAAACTTGTAATAATCCGTTTTTTTATGCCTATTCTTATTAAAAATGAGTCTTTTAATAATATTTTCCTTTGGAAATTATATTTTATTGAAAATAATTATTTTCTTTGCATCGTCAAACTTAAAAAACGAAGAATTATGAAATATGTAATCATTGGCGGTGTAGCAGGTGGAGCCACGGCAGCCGCCCGACTGAGAAGAGTGGACGAAATGGCTGAAATCCTTTTATTGGAGAAAGGCCCTTACATCTCGTATGCTAATTGTGGTTTACCTTATTATATAGGTGGAGTGATAGCAGAGCGCGAGAAGCTGTTGGTACAGACACCCGAATCTTTCGGCAAGCGCTTCCGCATTGATGTGCGTGTGCAGAATGAAGTAATCGCCATCCATCCCAAAAACAAGACCGTTACCATACGCAATGTGGAAGGCAAGGAGTACGACGAAAGCTATGACAAACTTTTGCTTTCTCCCGGTGCCAACCCCGTGAAGCCCCCCTTGGAAGGCATTAATTCCGAAGGCATCTTCACGTTGCGCAATGTAGAAGATACCGACCATATCAAGGCTTATATCTCGGACAAGCAGGTGAAACGCGCCGTGGTGGTAGGTGCCGGTTTCATCGGATTGGAAATGGCGGAGAACCTGCATCATGCCGGTGTTCATGTGTCTGTAGTCGAAATGGGTAATCAGGTGATGGCGCCTATCGACTTCTCTATGGCGGCACCTATTCATCAGCATTTGTTGCAGAAAGGCGTCTCTCTCTATCTGGAAGAAGGAGTAACCCATTTCAAACGTACGGACAACGGAATCACCGTATTCCTGAAAAGCGGAAAGGCCATTCCTGCCGATATGGTGTTACTCTCCATCGGTGTGCGTCCTGCCACTGCATTGGCGCAACAAGCCGGCTTGAAACTGGGCGAGATGGGCGGTATCTGGGTAGACGAACACTTGGAGACTTCCGAAAAAGACATCTATGCTGTGGGCGATGCCATCGAATATCCTCATCCGCTGACCGGAAAGCCCTGGCTCAATTATCTGGCAAATCCTGCCAACCGCCAGGGACGTATCGTTGCTGATAATATGGTGTTTGGCAATACTGTTTCCTACGAAGGAGCTATCGGCACCTCCATTGCCAAAGTATTCGACATGACGGTAGCCTCTACGGGCCTTGCAGCCAAACGCTTGAAGCAGTGGGGCATGGAATATCAAAGCTCGGTGACTCACTCGGCATCTCATGCCGGTTACTATCCGGATGCCCTACCTTTGACCTTGAAACTGACTTTCCATCCCAAAACCGGTAAACTCTATGGTGCGCAATGTATCGGTTACGAGGGAGTGGACAAGCGAATCGACCAGATAGCCGGACTCATCAAGCGGGGTGGCACAGTCTACGATTTGATGGAGACGGAGCACACGTATGCGCCTCCTTTCTCCTCGGCCAAAGACCCCATCGCTATTGGCGGCTATGTAGCATCGAACATTATCAGCGGTGCAATGCCCGTCATCTCTTGGCGCGAGCTGGTGGAAGAGAAGGATAAAGTGATGCTGATAGATACCCGTACGCCCGAGGAATTCTCTTTCGGCACCATTCCGGGAGCCGTCAATATTCCGTTGGACGAAATGCGCGAGCATTTGGCAGAGATACCTACAGACAAGCCGGTAGTGCTTTTCTGTGCTGTGGGTCTGCGCGGTTATCTGTCCCTGCGCATCCTGATGGGGTGCGGCTATCGCAATGTGCGCAATCTGATAGGTGGTTATAAGACCTACTCCACGGCAACAGCACCTCTGCCGTCTCCATCTGCTCCGGCAGGCGGCGGCTCTTCTTCTTCTTCGGTAGAGGCTGCTACTGATGATGTTCCTGCGGATGCATCAGTGTCCAAGAAGGAAACGTTGAAGATAAATGCTTGCGGTTTGCAATGTCCGGGACCTATCATGCAGGTGAAAAAGGCGATGGATAGCATTGCTGTGGGCGAGCGTGTGGAGATTGTGGCAACCGATGCCGGTTTTGCACGCGATGCTTCTGCCTGGTGTGATACGACGGGAAATAAATTGATAGAGAAGCATGACGAGAAAGGACGCTATACGGTAGTCATCGAGAAAGGTGCTCCGGCTTGTACATCTGCTTCCAATGTTTCCGCAGCCGGGGGTAGGGGAAAGACGCTGATTCTGTTCAGTGACGACCTGGACAAAGCGCTGGCAACCTTCGTACTAGCAAACGGAGCAGCGGCAACGGGACAGAAAGTAACCATTTTCTTCACCTTCTGGGGACTGAACGTCTTGAAGAAAGTGCAGAAACCCAGTGTGCAGAAGGACTTCTTCGGCAAGATGTTCGGCATGATGCTGCCGTCCAGCTCTTTGAAACTGAAGTTGTCGCAGATGAATATGTTTGGCATGGGCAGCCGCATGATGCGCTTCTTGATGAAGCGCAAGGGAGTGGATTCTTTGGAGTCGTTGCGCTCGCAGGCATTGGCGCAGGGAGTGGAATTCATTGCTTGCCAGATGTCTATGGATATGATGGGCATCCAGCACGAAGAACTTCTGGATGAAGTAACCATCGGCGGCGTGGCTACCTATATGGAACGTGCGGACAAGGCAAATGTGAACTTATTTATATAGGAGGACAAGATATGGAGACTTTATGTAAAATCCGTGATGTTTATCGGGCTATTGCCGAGTTCGAGGTGCAGTTTACGCAGATGTATGATTTATCGCTGAATGAAGGAATGCTGTTGTGCACGCTGCTCAATACTCCTAAGCTTACCTCCAGTGAGATAGCCGAGGCACTGGGTTTGTCTGCCTCCAACACTTCAAAGGTCATTCGCTCTGTCGAGGGAAAGAAGCTCATTACCCGTCTGATAGGTAAGGAAGATAAGCGTCAGATGCGTTTTTCTCTTACGACAGAAGGCAAGAACCGGATTTCGGATATTAAGAATGCTACTTTCGAATTGTCGGGGTTGTTGCAGCAGGTAGTTAGCCTCGTATAGTTTTGTGTAAAAGCGAATTAATATCGTGTTTGCAGGAAGTTAATATCCTGCGGACACGATATTTGTTTTTTGTAGGACACGTTATTAACTTCTTGCACGACATGTTGTTAGTATCGTGTATTGCATGCTATAAATTGTTTGTATCTGTTCATGTATACTGTTTTTGTTTTGCTTGAATAAACTGTGTAATTGCTTGTAACACAGAAAGATGGAGGAGATGCTGGAGGAGTTTTTTTAACGTTCGTTTAATAAACGCAAAGATAAGCCGTATTTTTTGAACTAACAAAATGTTTAATAAAAATATTTCCTAAGTGTTTTCTGTCTCATCTTAATACATTGAAATTTAGTAGTATACATCTAATATTTAACATCTTAAAGTTCTGTTCCTTTTTAACTTTTATACCTCTACTTATTTTCTTAAAAATAGACGTTTATTAAACGAACGTTTAAAAAACACCTCATCATTTCCAATATATCATTCTACATTCCAACATCTTACCCTCATAAATGCATTATTGAAGTTTCGCAAAGATGCCTGCTGATAAATGGGAATTTATCGCACAAAACGCAAGTGAAATAAAAGCCCACTTCTATAATCTATTATAATCTATGAAAAGAGAGTGAAAGCCCGTGGATTTCTATCTAAAACACAAGCATTCCTTTGCTTTTCACCCTTGCTTGGTCTACTGTTGCATAAGGAATTAATAACGCCTAACGGCCATGAACACCCCTGCTAACGGCCATGAAGCAATCGTTTAACGACCATAAGCAGGGTTGTTCATGGCCGTTAGGCGTCACTAACTCCAAGGCTTTTACAGATGAAGTACGTAACCCACACTTGTTGCGCACAAGGCGCAAACGTATTGTACAGTAACTTAAAAGACATTAGACGGGCATTATTCATAGTCGGGCAAACTCGAAAATGCAGGAAAACTACACCGACCGATTTATGTAACCCACGCGCGGTATTATATTAGAAAATAATAAGTTACGGCAAAACTCAGACGTTTTTGGCAGGTGGAAGCAAATTTTGCTTCCACCTTTTCAGGTTGCTTCCACCGCAGGGTAAATGCCGATGGATAGGGAGATACAGGAGATGGGTGGAAGTGTGGAAGCAAAGCAGATGCAAATTTATGTTTCAGCAACACGCCTTAAGTTTTAAAAAAGATGTAGTACAAAGGCATAAAATATAATAAGTGTTACAAATACACACTTTATGCCCCGACACTCTTGCAAATGTCGAAAAAGTCCGTACCTTTGCAATGTGTTTTTCATAGTATTAGATTTAAGGTTAACAAAGGTTGGAGTACAGCGGTACTCCTTTTTTTATGCCCATACGTACCGTCCCGGTTCTCCAATAAAATTTTCACATAAAATGCAAGGCAACTTTTTATATCCATTTAGTTTTTGGCTATCTTTGCACTGCTTTTGGCGGGCATAGGCACGCATAAAGCAGCTTAACTAACAATAAATCAATAATTAAAAACAGAAAATTATGGCAATGCATACATGGTTTGAATGTAAGATCCGTTACGAGAAAACAATGGAAAATGGAATGAACAAGAAGGTGACCGAACCGTACCTGGTAGATGCCCTCAGTTTTACGGAAGCGGAAGCACGCATCATCGAAGAGATGACGCCGTTCATTTCGGGAGAGTTCACCGTATCGGACATCAAACGTGCCAACTATAGCGAATTGTTCCCCAGCGAAGAGGAAGCTGCCGACCGCTGGTTTAAATGTAAACTGGTTTTCATCACACTGGACGAGAAAAGCGGTGCGGAAAAGAAAACCTCTACCCAGGTATTGGTGCAGGCTGCCGACCTGCGTGATGCAGTGAAGAAACTGGATGAGGGCATGAAAGGCACAATGGCCGACTATCAGATAGCATCTGTAGCGGAAACCGCCATTATGGATGTATATCCGTACAGTGCAGAGCCCGACGACAAACCGGAAGTTTAATTTAAGTTATGAGTTATAAGTTATGAGTTATTATTGCGACCCATAACTTATAACTCATAACTCATAACTCAAAAAAAAGATGATTGCAGAGAATTTAAAACAAGTACTGAGCGAACTGCCTGGAAAGGTACGGCTGGTGGCTGTTTCCAAATTTCACCCCAACGAGGCGATAGAAGAAGCATATCGTGCCGGCCAGCGTGTGTTCGGAGAAAGTAAGGTGCAGGAAATGACTGCCAAATACGAAAGTCTGCCCAAAGACATAGAATGGCATTTCATCGGGCATCTGCAAACAAACAAAATAAAATATATCGTTCCTTACGTAGCGCTGATTCATGGCATAGACTCCTACAAGCTGTTGGCCGAAGTGGACAAGCAGGCTGCCAAAGCCGGAAAAACCGTCAACTGCCTGCTACAGCTGCACATTGCCCGGGAAGAGACCAAGTTTGGATTCAGCTTTGACGAATGCCGGGAAATGCTGGCAGCCGGTGAATGGAGAGAGCTCAAGCATATCCGGATATGCGGATTGATGGGCATGGCCACGAATACGGACAATGACGAACAAATCAAAACTGAGTTTTGTTCTTTAAGTAGCTTCTTCAATGAAGTGAAAGCCAAGTGGTTTGCCGATGCAGAGTCATTCCGGGAACTGTCCATGGGAATGTCTCACGATTACCACGAGGCCATTGCAGCCGGGAGCACCTTGATACGTGTAGGAAGCAAGATTTTTGGAGAAAGAAACTATTAACCATAAAAAATCATTATCATGGCAACATTAGAAACTACTTTTGCAGGGCTGAAACTCAAAAACCCCATTATTGTCAGTAGCTCCGGACTGACGGACAGCGCCGCCAAGAACCAGAAACTATCTGAGGCCGGCGCAGGTGCCATTGTGCTAAAATCACTCTTTGAAGAGCAAATCATGATGGAGGCTGACTGGATGGGAGACCCGAACATGTACCCCGAAGGCAGTGACTACCTTGTAGGATATATCCGCGAACATAAGCTGGGTGAATATCTGAACCTGATTAAGGAAAGCAAAAAGGTTTGCAATATCCCCATCATAGCCAGCATCAACTGCTATCAGAATGCCGACTGGGTGGAATTTGCCACCAAAATAGAAGAAGCTGGTGCAGACGCACTGGAAATCAATATCCTTGCACTGCAGACGGATGTACAGTATACGTATGGAACCTTCGAGCAGCGCCACATCGACATCCTAAGCCACATCAAGAAGACGGTCAAGATACCCGTCATCATGAAGCTGGGTGACAACCTGACCAATCCGATAGCTCTGATAGACCAGCTGTATGCCAACGGTGCCGCCGCAGTAGTGCTGTTCAACCGCTTCTACCAGCCGGACATCAACATTGAGAAAATGATACAAGTATCCGGTAACGTATTCAGCAATGAATCCGATTTGTCTAAAGCCCTGCGCTGGATAGGCATCGCTTCGGCAGCCGTAAACAAGCTGGACTATGCCGCTTCCGGTGGTATTCACTCGCCCGAAGGCGTTGTCAAGGCAATATTGGCAGGTGCTTCGGCCGTAGAGATATGCAGTGTGCTTTATCAGAATTCAGCTACCATCATTGAGGAGTATATCCGTTTCCTCAACTTGTGGATGGACCGCAAAGGTATGGAAACCATCAGCCAGTTCAAAGGTATTCTGAACGTAAACGACCCGAAGGGGGTCAATACCTTCGAACGTACACAGTTCCTGAAATACTTCTCTTCACATGAATGAGACAAAAGACTGACAAGAAGACAATAAAATTGAAAGGGTGATAACACTACAATGACGTTATCACCCTTTCATTTTATACTATACCGCTATCTTTTTATTTCTTCTTATCCAGCGCCTCAAAGCAGGAATTCTTGCTTACGAACTCCGGAACAATATCCTTCATGGCAGCAACAATTTTCATCTGGTCATAGGTGTAACTTACATCAATCAGTTTCTGGATACGCTCCTTCACCTCGTCATAGTCATACTCACGCACCGTAGCAATCATAATCTTCTCATGATAGGTGGGCTTTGTAAGCTCCTTCACATTCAAGAGTTCTTCGTAGAGCTTCTCGCCATGACGGAGACCGGTAAATTCAATCTTCACATCCGTACGTCCAGAAAGGCTGATCATACGCTTGGCAAGGTCCACAATCTTCACCGGCTTACCCATGTCGAAGATGTAGATTTCACCGCCGTTGCCCATACTGCCGGCCTCAAGAACAAGGCGGCAAGCTTCGGGAATGGTCATGAAGTAACGGATTATCTCAGGATGGGTCACCGTCACCGGACCGCCACGCTGAATCTGGTCGCGGAAACGGGGAATGACAGAACCGTTGGAACCCAGCACATTGCCGAAACGCGTAGTGATGAACTGAGTGGCATGGCCTCCCTCCTTCTGCAACTTCTTCGCAAGAGACTGCACATAAATCTCGCAAATACGCTTGGAACAGCCCATCACGTTTGTAGGGTTAACAGCCTTGTCCGTAGAAATCATCACAAACTTCTCGGCACCGTATTTCACGGCAAGATCGGCAACGGTGCGCGTGCCGAATACGTTCACCTGGATGGACTCGGAAACGTTGTCCTCCATCATCGGCACATGCTTGTAGGCGGCCGCATGGAAAATATACTGGGGCTTGAACTCCCTGAAGATATCCTCCATGCGCGTGGCATTGGAGATGTCGGCTATGATGGTCTCGGCATCGATGTCGCGCCAACGGTCCTGAAGTTCCAGACGGATGTCGTGCAGAGGGGTCTCGGCCTGGTCCACTAAAATAAGTTTATAGGGATTGAACGAAGCCACCTGGCGCATGATTTCACTGCCGATGGAGCCGGCGGCGCCCGTAATCATCACACGCTTGCCCTCCAGATGAGAGGCAACCTTATGGATATCTATCTCGATAGGATTGCGCTGAAGCAGGTCCTCAATCTGAATTTCCTTCAACTGTGTGCGGCTCAGCGCCTGACCGTTCCACTCGCTCAAAGGAGGCGCAGTCATCAGTTTGATGTTGTGCACCAGCAGGCGGTCAGCCATGTCGGACTTCTTCAGTTCCTCCATCTTGGCAGGAGAAATGATGATGGTCTGCACATCGCGGTCGTTCAGCACATCAATCAGCGTATCATCGTTGGGGAACACCCTGACACCCATCATCACCTTGTTGATAAGCTCAGGTTCGTCCGCAATGAATCCGCGCAGACGGTAGTGGTTGCGCAGATTGACACGCAATGCCTTGGCAATGTTGACCCCGGCTTCCTTGGCACCGTAAATGAACACATTGGCACTATGGGTGCCGTCGAAGTTCAGCGCCTCGAAGAAAGTCTTGACAATCACACGGGAGCATGCCATCATGGCAAAGCTGATGATATAAGACATGAACAGCACGCTGACCGGAGCCAGGTTGAACTCCAAATAGCTTTCCGTCAGGACGCTCGTTATCATCAGCAGTGCATACGACACCGTCAATGACACAAAAATGCGCATGATATCCACAAAGGAAGAGAAGCGCAACACATTGGAATACGTACGGAAAACACGGAAGAAAATCAAGTTGACAACAACCGTCCATAAAATGGTCTTGTCAATGGTAGAGGATTCCAAAAAAATGCTTCTGAAATCATATCGGAGAGCATAGGCCAACAGACTGGATATGACGATGATAAATACGTCAATTAATAGAATAGTCCATATCGGAAGCACTTTCGCGGAAAGATACCGATGAAAAAAATTTCGCTTCATTTCGCTTGACAGTTTTGTTTTAGGCGAGGCAAAGATACACTATTTTAGTCAAAACGGACAAGAAATCGATAAAAAAATGTTATAATAATTATTTATCGTCTATAAAGAAACTATCCCGCCTCCCTCGTTTTAACAGTTGGAAAGCGGGATGGAAATAATTTTACCCCAGAAAATGCGGTATCCGCTACATCAGATTACTTGCCAACTCGCTCAACTGGCTACGTTCTCCTTTCACCAGATTGACATGGGCAAACAAGTTCTGGTCCCTCATACGGTCTATCATATAAACAAGCCCATTGGACTGACTGTCCAGATAGGGTTGGTCTATCTGCTGAATATCACCGGTAAACACCATTTTTGTGCCTTCACCGGCACGGGTGATGATGGTCTTAATCTCATGCGGAGTCAAGTTTTGGGCTTCATCAATAATACAGTAGGTCTCGCTCAAACTGCGCCCGCGGATAAAGGCTAATGCCTCGATGACCAATTGTTCACTTTTTTGCATATCCTCCAAGCGTTTCACTTCAGAGGAATTGGCAGCGAACTGATGCTTGATTACATTCAAATTATCGAACAAAGGCTGCATGTAAGGAGCCACTTTCTCATTGGCATCACCGGGAAGGAATCCAAGGTCTTTATTGGATAGGGCCACGATGGGACGTGCCAGGAGAATCTGCTTGTAGTCGGTAAGTTTTCCCAATGCGGCGGCCAATGCCAGCAGGGTCTTGCCGGTTCCCGCCTTGCCGGTCAGGGCAACCAACTTGATGTTCGGGTCGTTCAGCACCTCAAAAGCAAAGCTCTGCTCGGCATTGCGCGGCTCAATGCCATAATTCTTTGTCTTGTGGACCCGGCAAATCGAATGGGCAAAGGGATTATAACGCGCAAGCACACTGCTGCGGTCACTCTTCAGAATGAAACATTCGTTAGGATGAATGACATTCTTAAAATCGAATTCGCTGATATCCAAACCTTCACGGGCAGAATAAATCCGGTCGATCAGTGCCGGATCGATGCCTTCAAAAATTTCGTTGGACTTCTCAAAAATATCGATGTTAATTACCTTATCGGTAATATAATCTTCGCAAACCACCCCAATAGAGCGGGCCTTCATACGCAAATTGACATCTTTGGTCACCAGAATTGTCTTCATATCGGCATGTTTCCGCGCCAGATAATCGGCAACGGCAAGAATCTGATGATCTGGCTTGCGCGAAGGAAACGAATCACGCACTACCGGAGAATCGACCTCACCCGTTATAACGAACAAACGCCCTAACCCCTCACCCAGCGAAGCACCGCTGGTAAAAAGATTGTCATCGGTGATCAGATCGAGCTCTCTGACAAACTCACGGGCGTTGTAGTTGATCTGTTCATTTCCCTTCTTGAACTTATCCAGTTCTTCGAGCACAACAATGGGGAGATAAATATCATTCTCTTGGAAATTCTTCAAGCAATTGTAGTCGTGAAGGATAACATTTGTGTCAAGCACAAAATTTTTCTTTGTTCCCATACTCTTCGTTAGATTTAAAATGTTGATATTTGCAATCCGGTAAAGCAATCGGTCACTACGATGAAAGATTGACGCACCTAAGATAAGAAATAAAAGGGCAAAAGAGATTTCTTGCCAGTTAAATATTATAAAAGATGGACTATCAGAACACTTTAAAGTACTTATATGAGAGTGTCCCCATGTTCCAGCAAATCGGAAGCGGAGCATATAAAGAAGGATTAGCAAACACGAGAGCATTGGATGAATACTTCGAACACCCCCACCGGAAATACCGTACGATACATGTGGGAGGCACCAATGGAAAAGGTTCCTGTTCGCATACCTTGGCAGCCATCCTGCAAGAAGCCGGTTACCGGGTAGGACTTTATACATCTCCGCATCTGGTTGATTTCCGCGAACGTATCCGGATCAACGGAGAAATGATGCCGGAAACGTATGTTGTAGATTTTGTAGAAAAGCACCGGAGCTTTTTCGAACCGTTACATCCTTCTTTCTTTGAACTGACCACCGCCATGGCTTTCCGCTACTTTGCCGATGAAAAAGTGGATGTAGCACTCATTGAAGTCGGGTTGGGGGGACGTCTCGATTGTACCAACATCATCACCCCCGATCTATGCGTCATAACCAACATCAGTCTTGACCACACGCAATTTTTAGGAAACACATTAGCCGAGATAGCAGGAGAAAAAGCCGGAATCATCAAAAAAGGAACCCCTGTTGTCATCGGAGAGGCTACAGAAGAGACCCGACCGGTATTTGCAGGAAAAGCAGAAGAAATGCACGCACCCATTGTTTTTGCAGAAGACGATAACCGGATTTTAAAAGCAGAAAACAGCGATAACGGACTACTATATGAAACCCGTGAATATGGCTGCCTGCAAGGAGAATTGGGAGGGTATTACCAAATAAAAAACACCAATACGATACTTCATGCCCTGTCACAGCTAATAGCGTTGGAGTATGCCATCAAAGAAGAAAATATCCGCCACGGCTTTGCCCGCGTCAACGAACTGACCGGACTTATGGGACGTTGGCAAAAGCTAAGTGACCACCCACTGCTTATCTGTGACACAGGACACAACAC
>OKTU01001190.1_pt1 | contig 13085 bp, 12 predicted proteins | sample 1606311 | NCBI WGS metagenome assembly OKTU01 (sample SAMEA3879557, study PRJEB24766) | human gut metagenome | biome: human-associated habitat; feature: feces | place: USA | collected 1985/1987
TAGAAAGCTTATGATTTCCTCGTTTGGACGAGGGTTCGATTCCCTCCAGCTCCACGGAAATAGTAAAAAGAAGTTTGTAAGTCCTTGAATTCCAGTAATTCAGGGGCTTTTTCTTTTCTTCTACTCCCCCTACCTTTTATATTCATTTAGAAAACAGTTGTAGTAAATGTGCTACAATTCAAAATTAATATCTACTTTTGTCTGTTCAAAAACCAATAACTATTAGAAGTGGGGGCAACACTTTAAATTCTGCAACAGATTTATGAAAATTCACGAAGGAAAATGTACAGAGAAGATTTTGAAAGAACGTGAACGGATTGGTAACCGGTTAGCCATTCTTCGCAAGAAGAGAAATATGACCCAAGAGGAATTGGCTAATCTTTGTGGCGTTAATCGTGTTAATATAGCCAAGATAGAGAAAGGGGCTTATAATGTGAGCATTGATATACTATCTAAGGTAACATCCGCTCTTGGTTTTGTGATAGATATAAAAGTGGATAGCTCTGTTTGTCCGACTCATTTCTCTCAACGTAAACCTGTAAAGCTGGTAATAGGGGAAGATTATTATGTCAGTTTTGGCAATAACGAAGCCCATAGATGTAAGCTGGTGGATATTCCGGAGATGTACCAAGGTCAAAGAATTAAAATCGAAACTCCGACCCCGAGAGGGTCTATCACCCACATATTATTTGCCGATGAAATAGGAACGACACCTGACGAGGCTGTAATGAACCAAGTAACGATGTAAAAACATTAAAAGGGAGGAAGTGCAAGTTCCCCTTTTATTGAAATCACCTTCGCTACAACCATCTGCAGCGAGGGTGATTTTTTAGTTTATGAGGGTTTCTACACCCCCTCTTTCATCAGGGCTATTCAGAAATTTAATGGTTTCTTCTGAATATATAATCTTAAATTGATGGTTCGGAATCAATTCTAAAGCTGGGAAATCAGTAGTGATTAACAGTTTTAGTCCCTTTCTTTAATATGTAAAAGCAACTTGTACAAAAGAAGTTTCTTATGTACGGGATAGCAGCAATAACTCCGTTGAGCCTTCGTGGGGACAAGCCGAATTTGATTTTATAATGTGGGTTTATAAGGTACAGTCTCCGGTCAATGATTTGATAGTTGGCTTGCCGGGCGATGCGATTGAACAGTTCGATGGTGCATCCGGTGCTCTTTATATCCAGTAGCTCCGTGATTACGCGTTCCTGCTCACCGCATAGTCTTAATATCCATCTGTATAAAGTGCGGGGAAGGAGGTGGAGAAAAGGGAAATGTGAAACAATGTGGCTGTGTGCTATCTGCTGGTGGCCTCCGAATGGCATTTGCCAGGCGGGAAATCCTACAAATATAGCTCCGTCGGCAGACAAATGTTTTTGTAGGCCGGAGAGGAACCGTTCTTTGTCTCTGATATGCTCTATCACATCGTGTAGAAGAATTAGGGGAAAATTCGTAGCCTTGTCCTTAAGCTGGAAAATGTCGGTGGCAATGAACTGTCCCTGCTGATGCCTTTGGGCGAAGAAGGTTCTGGCTTGTTCTATTCGCGTGGCATCAATGTCTACGCCCATCACCCGGCAACCGGCTTCGGCAAAGGGGAGCAGATTGCCTCCCTCTCCACAGCCCACTTCCAGCACTTTATCGGGGATGTGTCCGATGACTTCCTTTATGTAGGGGATATAATAGTTCTTGCTGGTCTGTGACTGTTCACCAAAGTAGCTTTCCCGGTCGGTATGTCGTTTCTGCATGTTCTTTGTTCCTTCTTGAGTTTGATTATCCATATAAATAGATAATCAGTCGGGTAAAAGACTGCGTGGCACATCGTTTTTTTACCAGGAAATGCGGAGGCCTACCGGGAGGGTGAATGTGAACGGATGTTCCTTTCGGATGGTGCGCAGTTGGCTGCCGTCGGGGATATAATAGTTTACAGTCGGCTCCAGATAGATGCCTGCCTGGGGTGTGAGGCGATATTGTATGCCTATACTTGTGTTGACCGACCACTGCCAGGGAGCACTTACCGGCTGGCTGTCGAGCTTGTGTGGAATACTGTCCGTGACATGGAAGCTTTGGAGTGTCCCTTTTATGGGGATATCCACCTGCATGCCTGCCGTGGCATAACTGGAGAAACGTTTGTAATGCCAGAAACGGTAGGAAAGCCGGAGAGGAATGCCGATATAATGCAACTTCTGGTTGTCTTGAATGCGGAATGCTTCGCCGGTAGTGAACTCCGACCTGAGAAGCGTATATTGCAATCCGGTTTCCAGACTCCAACGCTCATTCAATTTCTTGCTGAGAGAGAGTCCCACGACGATGGGGGCATGATGTTGCTGGTTCTCAACAATCCTGCCGCTGTTATTCTGGGCAATCTGCATGAGTCCGATGGAATCTTTTCCCAGAGTACCCTGCTGATAGCGGGTGTGCAGATAAGAATAATACTCTTCCCACGTGCTGACTTGTTGAGGGAAGTCACTTGAAATGCCGTCGGTATGTGGAGTGGCAATCAGCTTATATAAGTTCTGTGCCAGTTGCGGTCCGAGTGAACCTGCCAGCATCAACTTCCATTTTCCGGATTTCTTCTTGCGGGTTGGCGGCATCAGGGAAGGGGAGAAGACGAAAGCCATCTGTCGGTTGGTGATGGTCTGTCCGGTGAATGGAGAAGGTATGGGATATTTGTGGATACTATCTTTCATTGTGGGTATGGCAAGGGGCCATTCTGTGGAAACTGGAACGGGAGGGATGATTCGTTCCCTTTTGTTCAGATTTTCTTTGGTATAGCATTGTTCGTCGGTTCGGGGAGTATCGGCTTTCTTTGTTTGTTGCGTACTCCCGGCTTGCCTGGAAGAAACTTTGGACAAACGGTTTTCCCTGATACTCTTTTTCTCTCTGTACAGATAGTCATATAGCGTTGGAAAGAGAAGCAATACTGTCAAAACAATGAATACACGGTATCCTGCCAGCATCTTTTTAAGTAAAATTTTCGCCCGGAACAATTGGGAGGAAGAGGAGTGTGGCGCTATACCCAGTAAATCTCCGATTTCTTTGTGGGACAATCCTTCCAGTACTGCCAGTTTAAATACCTTGCAGTAGCCCTCCGGAAGGCTCTCCACTATATCCAGCATCTTATCGTACGAAATGAAATCCGGACAAAAAGGATTTTCAGCAGGCTCTTCCTCTTCCGGAATATCTGTCAATGGGATGGTGGGGTTGGCATTGGCATGGTTGAGGTATTGCAGTGCCAGGTTTCTCATAATCTTTTTCATCCAGTATTCCAGTTTCTCCGGGTTGCGCAGCGAATGAATGGAAGTGAATATGATGACAAAACCGTCGTGAAGAAGATCTTGGGCTATCGTTGGGTCGGGAATATAGCGTAGGCATACTTTCAGCATTTTCTCTGAATAGTTTTCGTAGAGCAGGCTCAAGGCCTGCCCGTTTCCCTTCTGGCATAAAGTGACAAGAGCTTTTGTATCCATGTGTTTGTCTCAATGTTATTTCTTAAGGATAGAGAAGAACATGAATGACTGCATGGATTTTTATTTTTTAACTAAGCCTCCCGGTTGACTTCTGCTGCACAGTCCGGACAAATGCCTTTCAGTACATAGTTGATGCTGTTCAGTGTAAATCCTTGAGGCAGCTTCACCACCGGAGTGGGAATGTTGGTGAAGCAGAAGGTTTTGTTGCATTTCTCGCAATGGAAATGGGTGTGCAGGTCGCTTACGTCGCAAGAGCAACTGTCGCTGCACACGGCATACTTGAAGGAACCCGTCCCGTCATCTATACTGTGTATCAGATGATGGGAGAGGAATAGGGTAAGGGTACGGAAGATGGTGGATTTGTCCACCGTATCCAGCATGGTTTCAAGGTCGAGCAATGAGACGGAACGGCCTGCCTGCATCATGGTGCGCAATACCAGGATGCGGATGGCAGTGGGCTGTATGTCCCTTTTGGCCAATAGGTCCAAATATTTCTTTTCTTCCATTTTTTCTATTTAATAAGTTTCTGTATGCGTATGGCGTTCACTATCGCAATGAGGGCGACGCCTACGTCGGCAAAGACAGCTTCCCAAAGTGTGGCGATTCCACCGGCACCGAGGATGAGGACAAGCAGCTTCACTCCGAAAGCCAGCGAGATGTTCTGCCAGACAATCCGGCGGGTTTGCCTGCCCGCATGAATGGCGGTGGCCACTCTCGAAGGCTGGTCTGTCTGTATCACTACATCGGCGGTTTCGATGGCGGCATCGCTGCCAAGTCCGCCCATGGCGATGCCCACATGGCTAAGGGCAAGAACCGGGGCATCATTGATGCCGTCGCCCACAAAGGCTATTCGGTTGGCAGGGTTGCTGCGGAGTGCCTCGATGTGCTTCACCTTTCCGTCCGGCAGCAGGTCTCCGTATGCCTGGGTGATGCCTAGCTTTTCTGCAAAGTTAGTAACAATGGCTTGTTTGTCTCCCGATAATATCTGAATATTATTGATATTTAAAGCTTTTAATTCTTTGACGGCGTTGACGGCATCTTCCTTTAATGTGTCTGATAGCAACAGATAACCGGCATATTTTGTTCCGATGGCGCAGGCCACAATCGTATCGACAATTGATGACAATTCATCGGGATATTCTATCCCGAACTTAGTCAGCAGGCGGGTGTTGCCCACCAGGACACGCGTTCCATCCATAGTGGCTTGCAGTCCGTGGCCGGCAATCTCCGTAACGTCCGTTGTGGCAATCAGCTCTATATCTCTTTGTTTGGCATAGCTTACGATGGCTTTGGCTATGGGGTGCGTACTGTTTCGCTCTGCCGAGGCGGCAAGCTGTATCAACTTCTCTTCCGTAACTCCCGGTTGTGCCTGGCAGGATTGTACATCGAAGGTGCCTTTGGTCAGCGTACCCGTCTTGTCGAATACCACCGTGTCGACTTGGGTGATGGCATCGAGGTAGTTGCTACCTTTGAAGAGGACACCCAGGCGGGAGGCGGCGCCGATGCCTCCGAAGTAGCCTAACGGAATGCTTACGACGAGGGCGCACGGGCAGGAGATAACCAGAAAGACCAATGCCCTGTATAGCCAGTCATTGAAGATGAACGAGAATTGTGCATCTGCCAGCGAATAGAGGAAGGGGAGCAGTACAATCAATGCCGCCAGTCCGGTGACGGTGGGCGTATAGATACGGGCAAACTTACGGATGAAAAGTTCTGCCGGCGCTTTGCGCTCGGAGGCATTCTGCACCAGTTCCAATATACGGGAAAGAGCACTTTTCTCGAAGGGTTTGGTGACTTGGATGCGTACGACTTTGTCGGTCGCAATCATTCCGGCAAGCACTTCCCCGCCCTGGCGGATGTTGCGGGGAACACTTTCTCCCGTCAGTGCGGAGGTGTTGAAGGCGGCAACTTCGTCCAGCATCGTTCCGTCCAGGGGGACGCGCTCTCCGGCTTTTACTTCGATGGTTTCGCCTACCTGCACACGTTGGGGAGCTTCGACAAGTGTACTGCCGTTTCTGATGACCGTTGCCGTTTCGGGACGTACGTCGAGCAGGGCGCTGATGTTACGCTTGGCTTTGTCTACGGCTTTGTCCTGAAAGAGCTCTCCCAAGGAGTAGAAGAGCATGACGGCAACGCCTTCGGGATATTCGCCTATATAGAAGGCGCCGAGGGTGGCGATGGACATAAGGGTGAATTCGCTGAACACGTCCTTTTGCAGGATGCTTTCCCAGGCTTCCCTCATCACCGGGAGGCCTACGGGGAGATAGGCAAGCAAGTACCATATAAAAGGTACATACTCTCCCTTGAAGAAGGTGGTGTCAGTAGCATTCAGGATGAGCCCTCCGAAGAGCAATAGGGCGGAGAGGATGATTCTCCAATAATCTTTCAGCAGACTGTTTCTTTTTTCTTGTATCGCTGTATGTCCGTGTGTGCAGCAGCATTTGCAACTCATATTGTTTCCTCCTATTTTCTATTTTCTGCAGCAAAGGTAGCGGAAAGGAGATGCAACTTGGTTGCAAAGTGAAAATTCCCGGACTGTCCGGGCTGTCTTAGATTTCCAGCATCCGCTTCTCCCGTTCCAGGTCTTTCTCGTTCAGCAGGGGAGAGGGGACGGAGCAGGTTTTGATGAAGTCGCCCGGCTGGCAGGTGTAGTTGTAGTAGGGGCGTTGCTCGTCGGTCAGCTGGTCTTGGGGGATGAGCTGGCCTTTCAGTTCCAGGAAGTCGTCCATGGAGGTGCTGTCCGAGTGTTTGATGAAGAGGATGCGGCGGGCTATGGGGTTGCGGTTGTAGTCCAGACAGAGGTAGAGCCCTTTGAGCAGGTGGGGAAAGTCGTACATGGGCAGTTGCAGGTAGATGGTGAACAAGGCCAGTTGGGGCGCCTCGCGTTCGTTGAAGAAGATATAGGCATTCTGGTGGTTGTTGAAGACAGCAGTGCCGAAGTGGGTGGTGTTGTAGGCGCTCATGTGCACCACTTTGACGTGGTCGTTGCTGTCGGCAGGGGTTATCAGGTAAGGCTCTACCTTTAAGGCATTGGAGGAGGAAGAGAGGCTGTAACTGATGTAGATGCCGCTGTAATTGTACACTTCCTGCGCCGAGTGGAGCATCTCATGAAGTTTATTAATAATGGAAATTCATTTTTGCTGTCAGCACCCGCCTCTATCTTTGCCGCCGAAATCAAGAACCAACTTAAACGACACACTATGTTCAACGGTGAGAAAAAACAGATAATACAGAGCAAGAGACTGGCTGATGCCTTATTCATCCTTTGGGCGGGTGGAGCGGCTTTGCTCTCCTATTCACTGGTCTATGCGCTGCGCAAGCCGTTTACGGCTGCGGGCTTCGACGGGCTCGACTTCTTCGGGATGGATTACAAGACGGCAACCAGCATCGTGCAGATTTCCGGCTATTTTATTTCCAAGCTGATTGGCATCAAGGTAATTTCGGAACTGAAGAAGGAGAACCGTCTGAAGTTCATCATCCTCTCGGTGGCGGTGGCCGAGCTTTCGCTGGTGCTGTTCGGAGCGTTGCCCCGGCCGCTGAATGTCTTTGCGCTGTTCTTCAACGGGCTTTCGTTGGGATGCATGTGGGGAGTGATTTTCAGTTTCCTCGAGGGGCGGCGGGTGACGGACCTGCTGGCGAGCCTAATGGGGCTGAGCATTGCCATCAGTTCGGGCACGGCAAAGTCCGTCGGGCTGTTTGTGATGGAGCATCTCCACATCAGTGAGTTCTGGATGCCTGCCTTTATCGGTGCCTTTGCCTTCCCGCTGCTGTCGTTGCTGGGCTGGCTGATGACGAGAATGCCGCAACCTACCGCGGCAGACCGGGCACTGCGCTCGGAACGGGTGACGCTGGACGGCAGGGCGCGTGCGGACCTCTTCAAGAGCTTCATGCCGGTATTGCTGATGCTGTTTGCGGCAAACTTGTTCATCACCGTCTTGCAGGACATCAAGGAGGACTTCCTGGTGAAGATTCTGGATGTGGAGGCGGCGGGGCTGTCGTCGTGGGCATTTGCCAAGGTAGATGCGGTGGTGACACTGATTATCTTGTTGCTTTTCGGGCTGATGTCCGCGGTGAGGAGTAATATAAAGGTGCTGTGCCTGCTGCTGGTGCTTGTGACGTGCGGCACAGCGACCTTGGGATTCGTGGCCTTCAATTACGATGGGTTGCAACTGCCACCCATGACGTGGCTGTTCCTCCAGAGTTTGTCGCTCTATACTGTTTACCTCAGCTTCCAGACGTTGTTCTTCGAGCGTTTCATCGCCTGCTTCCGCATCAAGGGGAATGTGGGGTTCTTTATCGTCACACTCGATTTTATCGGGTATACCGGTACGGTGGTGGTATTGGTATTCAAAGAATTCTTCAATCCGGACATCAACTGGCTGGATTTCTATAACCTGATGTCGGGCTATGTCGGCATTGTGTGCAGCGTGGCTTTCCTATGCTCGGCTGTCTACCTGGTGCAGCGCTATCGCAAGGAGAATGCTTCGGGACCGTTGGACTCTTCCCTTTTCCGTTTGCGCCGTTGGTCCCGGCCGGGCAATTCCTTGCTTCTTGAGACTGAATAATAATAATATATCGTATGAAAAGAATTGAATGTATCATTATGGACTGGGCAGGAACTGCCGTCGATTACGGTTGTTTTGCTCCCGTCGCCGCCTTTGTCGAGAGCTTTCGGGCCATCGGCGTTCCCGTCACTGCTGCCGAAACACGTGCGCACATGGGGCTGACCAAAGTAGAAGAAATCCGTGCACTGTTCAATATAGAGCGTGTCCGTGCGGAATTTGAACGGAAATTCGGCCGTCCCGCCGGTGAGGAAGACGTGCAGGCACGTTATGCCGAATTCCAACGGGTGTTGTTTGCCTCGCTCGAAGATTATACCGACCCTATTCCCGGTGTGGTGGAAACGATTTCCGCACTGCGTGCGCAAGGTATCCGCATTGGCTCCACCACCGGCTATACCCGCTCTATGATGGATGTTGTGCTGCCTGCCGCCACAGCCAAAGGCTATGCGGTAGATAATTGCGTCACTCCCGACGGGTTGCCTGCAGGCCGTCCTGCTCCCTACATGATATATAAGAATATGGCAGACTTCGCCATCCCCTCCGTAGATTGTGTGTTGAAGTATGGCGACACCATCGCCGACATCAAGGAGGGTATCAATGCCAAAGCATGGACCGTCGGCGTAGTCCTCGGCAGTAACGAACTGGGACTGACACAAGAGGAAGTCTCCTCCTTGCCTGCCGATGAGCTCGAAGCCCGTAAGGCCGATGTCCGCCGCCGCATGCTTGCCGCCGGTGCCCACTATGTGGTCGATACCATTGCCGAGCTCCCCGCAGTCATCGCCGAGATAAACCGTAAACTTGAGATTCTGTAACCCTTATAAACGTATAAACTTAAAAACTCAATGCATATGAAACCCTACATTCTCCTTACCCCCAGCCCCCTTACCACCTCACAAACCGTCAAGGAAGCCATGCTGACCGACTGGTGTACTTGGGACGAAGCCTACAACCTCCACATTGTGGAAGAAATCCGCAAGTCCCTCGTCTCCCTCGCCACCCAGCATACCGGCGACTATACTTCCATCCTCCTGCAAGGTAGCGGCACGTACTGTGTGGAAGCCGTCATCGGTAGCGTCATCAAGCCTGGCGACAAACTTCTCATACTGAGCAACGGCGCCTACGGCGACCGCATGGGCAACATCGCCGAGTATCACGGCATCTCGTACGACATGCTTGCTTTTGACGAAACAGAGCAAGTCTCCGTCAGCTACGTCGACGACTATCTTTCGCACAATGCCGAAATCACCCACGTTGCCGTGGTGCATTGCGAAACCACTACCGGCGTGTTCAATCCCCTCAAGGAGATAGCCCACCTCGTCAAGATGCACGGCCGGCGTGTTCAATCCCATGAGCAGCTTCGGCGGTGTTCCCCTCGATGTACACGAACTGGGCATAGACTTCCTCATCAGCAGTGCCAACAAGTGCATCCAGGGCGTTCCGGGGTTTGGCTTCATCATCGCCCGCCGTTCCGAGCTGTTGCACTGCAAGGGCGTCTCCAAGTCACTCTCTCTCAACATTTACGACCAATGGGAAGCCATGGAGAAAGGACATGGCAAATGGCGTTTTACTTCTCCCACACACGTGGTCCGCGCCTTCAAGCAAGCCATGGACGAACTGGCAGAGGAGGGCGGTGTGGAGGCCCGTCACAACAGATATTGCGAGAACCACCGCGTGCTGGTGGACGGCATGCGTTCCCTCGGTTTCCAAACGTTGCTGCCGGACGAGATTCAATCGCCCGTTATTACTTCTTTCCTCTATCCTTATGCCGATTTCAACTTCAAAACTTTCTACACACAACTGAAAGAACGTGGATTTGTCATCTATCCGGGAAAGATTTCGCAAGCCGACACTTTCCGTATCGGCAATATCGGAGATGTTCATCCCGAAGATTTCCGGCAGCTGATAGAGATAATTCGCGAGTGTAAATACTAAGCTCCGAATCTGCATAGATTTAATCGTTCCATCGTGGAGGAAAAATCGTTCCACCATGGTGGAACGATTTTTTCCTAGTGGTGGAATAATATTTTCCCCATGATGGAACGATTTGTCCTTCGCCTTCCTTCTCCTTAAGCTTCCCTATTAAATTTGACCTTCGTCAAGTCTGTAAACGCTATCTTTTCGTATTTTTGCACCCAATTTCGGAGGTATTAGATTTATGGCAACATCCAGAGAAATGACGGAAGGACGGGCTCTTCCGTTGATTTTCAACTTTACTTTGCCTTTACTGCTCGGCAATCTGCTGCAACAGACCTATTCATTGGTAGATGCAGCTATCGTGGGGCGCTTTCTGGGTATCAACGCCTTGGCTTCAGTCGGGGCAAGCACTTCGGTCGTTTTTCTTATTCTGGGATTCTGCAATGGCTGTTGCGGAGGTTTCGGCATTCCCGTGGCGCAAAAGTTCGGTGCGCGGGATTATGTCACGATGCGCCGTTATGTGGCTGTCAGCCTGCAGCTGGCTGCGGTGATGTCTGTTGTCATTGCCGTGGTTACCAGCATTTACTGTGCAGATATTCTGCACATGATGAGTACGCCGGAGAACATATTCACGGGAGCCTATTATTACCTGCTTGTCACGTTTATCGGGGTTCCCTTTACTTTCTTCTATAATCTGCTGTCCAGTATTATCCGTGCATTGGGTGACAGCAAGACGCCGTTTTGGTTTCTACTTCTCTCTACGGTACTGAATATCCTGCTCGATTTGTTCTGCATTCTGGTACTGGGTTGGGGAGTGGCAGGAGCTGCCATCGCTACCGTATTTTCACAAGGCGTCTCGGCCATATTGTGCTACATCTATATGATGCGTCGTTTCGACATTCTGAAGACAACGCCAGCCGAGCGGAAATTCGACGGTGCTTTGGCACGCATACTGATGTACATCGGCGTACCCATGGGACTGCAATTTTCCATTACTGCCATTGGCAGCATTATGCTGCAAAGCGCCAATAATGCTTTGGGTACGGCTTGTGTGGCTGCATTCACGGCAGCCATGCGTATCAAGATGTTTTTCATGTGTCCTTTCGAGAGTCTGGGCATGGCAATGGCCACCTATAGCGGGCAAAACTACGGTGCGGGCAAGCCGGAACGTATCTGGATGGGAGTCAAGGCAAGCACCCTGATGATGATTGTTTATTGGGCGTTCACTTTCTGTGTACTGATGTTCGGTGCCAGGACTTTTGCCCTGCTCTTTGTAGATGCCTCTGAGTTGGAGATTTTAAAGAATACGGAGTTGTTCCTGCACATTTCCGTTTCCTTTTTCCCGGTTCTGGGACTGCTCTGCATCCTGCGATACACTATCCAGGGGGTGGGATATACCAATCTTGCCATGCTTTCCGGTGTCTCGGAGATGATTGCCCGGATACTGGTCAGCCTGCTGGCTGTTCCGGCTTTCGGCTATCTGGCCGTGTGTTTTGGTGACCCTACTGCATGGATTTTTGCAGATGCCTTTTTAATACCAGCCTTCATTTATGTCTATCGGCGGATACTTCGGATGAAGAAAAATTAGTGTATCTTTGTATCGGGGAGTTGAAAGAAGAATGACCGGACGAAAAATTATACACATCGATATGGACGCATTCTACGCCTCCGTAGAACAGCGTGATAATCCTGCATTGCGGGGCAAGCCCATTGCCGTGGGCCATGCGGAGGAACGGGGAGTGGTGGCGGCAGCCAGTTACGAGGCACGGCGTTTCGGGGTGCGTTCTGCCATGTCGTCACTGAAGGCAAAGCGGCTGTGCCCCCAACTTATCTTTATCCCGGGACGGATGGAAGTCTACAAATCCGTTTCCCGCCAGATACACGAAATCTTTCATGAATATACGGATGTCATCGAGCCCATTTCGCTGGACGAGGCTTTTTTGGATGTGACGGAGAATAAACCGGGCATTCCATTGGCTGTAGACATCGCGAAGGAGATAAAGCGGAAGGTGCGGGAGAGGTTGAATCTGGTGGCTTCTGCCGGCATATCCTATAATAAGTTTCTTGCCAAGATAGCCTCGGACTACCGCAAGCCGGACGGGCTTTGCACCATACATCCTGCCCAGGCGCTGGACTTTGTTGCCCGGCTGCCCATTGAAAGTTTCTGGGGAGTGGGACCGGTAACGGCGAAGAAGATGCACACTTTGGGGATTCACAACGGGGAACAGCTGCGTATGCAGTCTTTGGAGATGCTGACCCGCGAATTTGGCAAAGTGGGGACAGTCTATTATGATTTTGCCCGTGGCATCGATACCCGTCCGGTAGAGGCTGTCCGCATCCGCAAGTCTGTGGGTTGCGAACATACGTTGGAGAAGGACATCAGCAAGCGTTCATCCGTCATTATAGAGCTGTACCATGCGGCAGTGGAGCTGGTGGGGCGACTGGAGCACACCAATTTCCGCGGGAATACGCTGACGCTGAAAATCAAGTTTCATGATTTTAGCCAGATTACCCGCAGTATGACCCAAACAAAGGAGCTGGGTGCCCTTGACGTGATTCTGCCTTTGGCAAAGCAGTTGCTGCAGGAAGTGGATTATGAACATCATCCTATCCGTTTGATTGGACTTTCCGTTTCCAATCCCCGTGAAGAGGAGGAGAAGGGAGTCTGGGAACAACTGAGTTTTGAATTTAGTGACTGGGAGACGGACCATTCAAATAAATAATGCTATATTTGTGTTCAGTATTAAAAAAAGGAAAGCTATGGGCTGTTTTATGAATATTTTGTGGTTGATGTTTGGAGGTATCATCACTGCTGTGGAGTATCTTATTGCAAGTTTATTGATGATGTTCACCATTATTGGCATCCCTTTCGGTATGCAGACCTTGAAAATGGCAAGCCTTGCCTTGTGGCCTTTCGGCAAAGAGGTTCGTAGCGGGGAACGTTCCAACGGTTGCCTCTATGTGCTGATGAATATTCTTTGGATATTCTTGGGCGGCATTTGGATTTGCCTTTCGCACTTGGGATTCGGGTTATTGCTGTGCATCACCATTATAGGCATTCCTTTCGGTATCCAACACTTTAAGCTGGCAGGGCTGGCATTGACTCCTTTCGGGAAGGATATTGTTGCGGCTTGAGCGATTG
>OKTU01001214.1_pt1 | contig 12915 bp, 12 predicted proteins | sample 1606311 | NCBI WGS metagenome assembly OKTU01 (sample SAMEA3879557, study PRJEB24766) | human gut metagenome | biome: human-associated habitat; feature: feces | place: USA | collected 1985/1987
ATCGGCTTTGGATATCAGTTCCTTCTCCAGATAGTCTACCGTACGCTTGGCGCACATTTACCTTACGACTTTTTGGGTAAAGTTTCCAACGATATAATAAATAAAGTAAAAGGGGTGAATCGTGTAACCTATGATATCAGTTCCAAACCGCCTGCAACTATTGAGTGGGAATAAGAAAACTTTTGATTATCAATATAATCTCTCTTCAGAGCATGAAAAATCAGCTGTTTGCAAAAGTGAATAGCTGATTTTTTTGTATAACTGATTTTATTTTTTGGATGGTAACTTAAATATTTTATATCCTATGGCGAACAGAAAGTTTCTGCTTGTTCTGGACGACATGTTATCTTTGTCTATTGAGGTAAGCCCGTTGCTGTATCTGGCAGATAACATGATTCCATTTTTGAAATCATATCCTATACCTCCGGTTAATGAAAGACTGATACGATGATAGCCAGGATAATACCCTTTGCCATTCTGACCTTCATTGACAACTTCTTCTCCTTCTTTTACTGCAATCTTTCTATTTAAACACAAGTCTAACTGGGGGCCTATACTGATATTAAAATTCTGACCGATGAAGAATTTGAATAATGCAGGAATTTCAATGAAATTGTATTTGAAATTTATTCTTATCTTTTTGGAAATATCATTAGGGAAGGTTGTGTAGTCGATGCTCCATTTATAGCCTTTTTGTGCATAATTTATTTCGGGTTGAAAATCGATGATGTTATTTATTCTGTAATTCATAAAAACACCAAGATGTAATCCGCAGAGATAAGGCGAATTATCTGTCAGTTCCTTAATTTCCGAAAAGGTAGAGTAATTTAATCCCGTGTGAACTCCAAAACAGGTTTGTGCTTTTATTATGAAAGACAGGCTTGTCAGTGCAACAAGCAGAATGATTTTTTTCATATTGTATTTATTTAAAGAATGCGATTGTCGTTTTGTCGTGTCGGCTTTATTGGAAACCGCCTTTATTTCTGTCTTTCTTCATTCCACATGGCAAGCTTTGCAACATCCGGGATAATGATTTCTTTCCGGTGCAGTTTCAACAGTTCCTGTTCTTGCAAGGTGTTTAGAGTTCTGGATACATTTAACCGTGCATCATCGACACAACGGGCGAAATCGTCCATCTTGATTTTCATAATCTTTTCACCTATCGGTTTTTCCGTATGGGTAAGTATGAACCGGATAATTTTATCTTCAATATCCACAGGTGCTTTTTCCCATAAGCGGGCGTGCATGTTTTGTGCCCGATTACTGATAATATTCATGTAATTAAGGCGGAATATATCATATTTGAGCAGATTGGAAAGAACAAAAGATTTGCTGATACTTATGGAATGTGCTTCTGTACGGGCTACATAAGAAGATACATAACTCAGATTCATACCGAATAAAGCATGGGGCTCAATGACATAAGGAGCTTCTACATGTTCTATAAAAGTAAGAAATCCATCTTTCGAAGTGGTTTGCAAGGATATTTCCCCTTTTAGTAAAAAGATTAATTTATCACACGGAGTTCCGCTTTTTACAATCACATCTCCGGCTTTATGCTTAGTGAAATGCAGTTTTACTTTCTCCAGTATATTTGTAAAATCTTCATGGCAAAGCCCTTGGAATAAAGGCAATTGCAGCAAAGTGTCAAACATCGTCTCCATATAGTGTAATCTTCTAAATTTGAGACAAATGTAACTATAATCAAAGCTTGCTGTAACCATTCCGGTGCTCTTTTTGTTTTTTTTATTATTTCTTAATTGAACGTACTGAGAAACTGTTTTGATTTTATAGGATTTCTTTTTTTGAATCAAAACTGTTTCTGATTCAAGAAAAGAAATATTGCGAAATGCATAAAAATAGATTATCTTTGCAAAAAAGAAAGGAGGAAATATGTTTGCAGATTTTAATTTTCAACAGATGATCAGTGCGTTTATCGTATTGTTTGCTGTAATCGATATTATAGGCTCTATTCCAATCATAATCAATTTGAAGGAGAAAGGAAAAGATGTAAACGCAATGAAGGCAACCGTAATTTCATTCGTTCTGCTGATCGGATTCTTTTATGCCGGCGATATGATGTTGAAGCTTTTTCATGTAGATATCGAGTCTTTTGCTGTGGCCGGTGCTTTCGTCATATTCCTGATGTCTTTGGAGATGATTCTCGATGTCGAAATATTCAAGAATCAGGGACCCATTAAAGAAGCTACATTGGTGCCGCTTGTCTTTCCGCTTTTGGCCGGTGCCGGTGCTTTTACTACTCTGTTGTCATTGCGTGCGGAATATGCCAGTGTTAATATCATCATAGCCTTGGTGCTGAATATGATTTGGGTGTATTTTGTGGTGAGTATGACAGGGCGGGTAGAGCGTTTTCTTGGAAAAGGCGGTATTTATATCATTCGTAAGTTTTTCGGGATTATTTTGTTAGCTATTTCCGTAAAGCTGTTTATGAGTAATATAACCTTGATGGTAGAGGCGTTGCAGAAGCATTTGCCATAAAAAGGAATCTTTCCGAAGAATCTTTCGTTTTAGAAAACAGAGTCTTGTTTAAGAGGAAAATAGAACTTTTAAATAAGCATTTGGAAATATTTTGTCAGTAAAACGTATGCTCTTGTCTGCAAAACAAGAGCATACGTTTTTTTATGGGCTTTTATGCCAGACTGAGATTATAGTTGACAATTGATTACTTCATTGAATGTTTTTGAATAATCCGTATTCAGCATTGCTTTATATTCATTGCAGAATGTGTCGAATGTGGTTTTGGCCAAGCTGGTTCTGCCATTTTTATACAGTGCCTGGCATTTGAGAATTAACGCATATTCGTCTGTTTTATCATGCGCAAACATGCTGTTGGCTATCTGAATTAGTAATTCATTGTTTTCCTTTATATAGTCTTGTTTGGATAGGCTGATTGCCGCGTCCAATACGGAATTGGCATAATTGGACTTGAAAGAATCCAGCCAGTCTGTTTGAACGTATGGTAATAATTGCCCTGATAGCAAGTTTAAAGGCAGATCATGGATGTTGGCTGCTGTGATCGGCTCATTGTTTTTTACTCTGTCTATAAAGTTACATACTTCTATATAGTCGCAGTAAGTTTGAGTAAACTTGACAGACCAATAGGTACTTTCTTTCACAAGTTCGGCACCATCCAGTTTTTCCAGTAAGAGTTTTAGTTTCCGAATGTTCACCCGTCGGTTGTTTTGGGCACTTTCATCCATTTTATCAAACCAAAGCAGTTCCCGCAGAGTGACGTTCGAAATACCTTTCTTATTATTCACGCTGTATAATATGATGAGAATCAGCAACTGTTTCAAGATGGGAGTGAATGATTTGGTGATATCTGTTCCATCTTTGTCCCATACTTGAAATCCGTCCAGAAAAAGAATAGATGATTTTTTGTGAGCTGTTGGCTGGGGCTTGTAACTTTCTTCTTCCGAAGTTTCTTCGTGGAGACCGTCTGTGGCTGTAGTGGTTGGAGAATCGGGAGAAAAACTTCCTTTTTTTCTTCTTTTCTTTCTTCTGGGATGGCATGTTTACTTTCTCTGCCATGAAGTTTCCACCTCCATTGTTTTACTCCATTTATTTCAGTGCATAGCCAAGCAGGCTGACAAAGCCCGGATTTCGGTCGGTCGTTCCGAGGATAACCTTACGCACCAGCTCCGGATCGTCCGTGATAATGTTGTCCACGCCGCAGTTGACCATCCGCTGCATATCTCCCTGATAATTCAGCGTCCAGGCACAGACTTCTTTACCAAGACTGTGCGCATGCTCTACAAAGCTTTCTGTGATGTACGTATATTTTACAGAAAAGAAGTCCGCCGCGTCCATATCCTCCAGACCTCCGTACGACATTTTCATCGTATACCCGGTCTTGATATCCGGATTGATTTTCTTTGCCTGCCTGAGGAAATTGTAGTTCATGGAAGTCAGCACACACTGATCCACAAAGTCATTGTCCTCGATGATTTTCACCACTTTTTTGACAATATTCTGGTTGTGGCCGTTGTATTTTACTTCGATATTCAGGTTGATTTTTCCTTTCGCGTACGCGATGACTTCTTCCAGCTTCGGAATCTGCTCGCCGCGGAATTTTTTGTTGAATCGTACACCGGCATCGAGCTGGCTGATTTCATCGTAGGTCAGGGTCCAGATGCTGGCATTCAGACCGGTTGTCCGCTTCAGATTTGTGTCGTGCATAAGGACAATCTCACCATCACTCGTCTCCTGTACATCGATCTCCGCGTAATCCGACATGCTGTCCACTGCATATTTGATCGCGCTCATCGTATTTTCCGGTGCTTTTCTGGCTCCGCCCCGGTGCGCTGACACCGAAATATACTGGGAGGAAGCCGTTGCCTCTGCACGTGTTGCGCGCATGGCATATACAAGATAAACCGTTTCTCCCGCCAGCATGGCGATCGTGAGAACCACCGCTGTTACCGGACCACAGAAGGTGCGTACCAGCTTCGAGCTCGGCTTTTTCGTTGTCCGGCTCTTCTGGTAGCCCTTTCGGGAGGAACGGATGAAAATCAGATACAGATACGTAATGCTTCCGACAAGGCCGAACGCTCCGCCGATCAGGCTCATCGTCGATTTGACCCAGTCACCGTAGACGATGACGGTACTGACAACGGTAGACGGCGTTTTCACCAGCTTTGCATAGGCAACGACAGCCGTTCCGAAAATCAGATACAGAACCCACGTAATCAGAAAAATCATCACCTGGAAAGAGACGTTGATGCCAAGCTCACGCAGCACGCATTTTTCCAGTGTCTGGCGCACCCGCAGATGGGTATTTTTCTCTTTTTCCGTCATCATGCACCGGAACGGGATGGTGTAGGAAAACACAAACGAGAACGCGACAAGCAGAATCGTCAGCACCACCGGGATCCAGTATTCCGGGAAGGCATTGAAAATCTTCGTCAGGGAAACCTGAAGCAGTTTCATACTGCGGATGGCGCTGTAGCTGCTGTGCAGCCAAAGGTACGGGAAGCTCGCTGCCATGTAGAAAAACCAGGTCCACGGGCGGGCGCGCACAAACTGTGCGGCTCCTCTTCCGCCGGCAAGCATCATGACAGGAACGGAAATCCGTTTTCGTTTCCAGGAGGCCTCCAGAGCCGCCATGACAGCATAGATTTCAAACAGCATACAGAAAAAGAAAACAAGCAGAATTCCAAAAATCAGCAGAAGGGTCAGCGGATGCAGCATGATCTTGTTGAAGTTTTCCGATGTCATATAACTCGTTCCCAGCTGTTTTAAGGAAAAGTTGATCGCCGCATTGGCGAGTCTTGAAACCAGCTGGTTGGAAAACAGGCGGTAGACCGTCTCAAATATCACGATGCTAAGCAGGTTTTTCTGCAAAAGTTTCCATGCCATATTCAGATAAATTCGTATCATTCCTGCATTTTTTACTGCCTTTTTTCTCATCTGCTGTTGTTCTCTCCTGTCAGCCGCAATTCCCCCCGATGAATCTGTATGCAAAAATTACCTTTATTTTTTCTCTTTTGTATTTTACATTTGACACTTCGAGTCTTTTTTGAAGCTCTTTTTCTTTCTGTTCATTTTAAACTATCTTCCAGTATAACACAAAACCGGGTCTTTGAGTATTCTTTTTTCTATTTCTGGTTGCACCACTTCTGTAGTTTTTTTACCATGGCGGATGGGCTGCTTACTGTGCCGTCGATCGGCGTGCCGAGTTTTTTCTGCCAGGCGAGGATTGTCTGCGGACCGATATAGCCGTCCATGCCGGCCGATGCCCATTTCTGCATTTCTTTTACAAGGGCCGATCCGCCTTTTGGCGTACTGTCCCACTCGGCGGCTGTGATGCCATCACAGAATTTCCGGTTGACGGCCAGCTGATTGCTGATTTTTCCATCATGCGGTGTGCCGAAAAGTTCCTGCAGACGGCGCGTCAGATTTTCGCCCCAGATTCCGTCCTCTGCGACTGTCTTTCCGGATGACTTTGCTGTCTCTGCCGATTTTTCTTTTGCGGGACCGGCATAACGGCAATACGCTGTATGGCAGTTGACCCAGCCTGCCCCTGAGAGAAGCCGTCCCCAGCTTGTGTTCTGGATTTCCGTCACCGTGTAGCTTCCCTGATCCCGGATCGTTCCGGCAATCCTGCTGTCCGCATCCGGTGCCTGACGGATGTTGAGGGCCGCTGTCTGCACCTGATAGATCCCGGGCGCATACGTTTTTCCTGTTCCGCTGCCTGCTGTTCCCGTTCCTGTGCTCCCTGCACCGCTTCCGATCATCCGCTTCATGCGGTCCCTGTCACCGCGGTTCATGATCTGGCTCGGACAGTATTTGCTGCAGATGTCATAATGACGATAGACTCTTTCCAGCGGAATCCCCGTCTCCCGCATGATCTCCCGCACCAGTGCCGCAGTATTCTCAAATGCTTTTTCATAATTATACCCGGCCTGCACACACATCTCCACACCGATGCTGTTCTTGTTGCCGTACTGCTGAAACAGATTTTTTCCGCCGTAATTAATGCCGACATGCCAGCACCCCCGGCTGTGCGGTGCCGCCTGGTAGGCTGTGTCACCGTCATCGACGTAATAGTGTGCGGAAATGTTCTGGAAATTCCCGTCATGCTGTGCTCTCGCATGTGCCCGCGCATCGGCACCTGCTGCGAAGTTGTCGGTGTTGTGAACTACGATACATTTGGGATTGTTTTCCGCATACGTATTCTGATTGCCAAGATACGACCGATCAATTCTCATATTCTCCCCTTTCTGACGGTTCCGACTGCTCCGGCATAACACAGATTTTTTGAAGCGCCGTTCACTCCGGCTTATGGATCTGCTTGATAATCTGATTCACATAATTGCTCAGCCCCGCCACCAGAATCCCTGCGTGACCGCCGTAAAAACCGCCATCGCCCCCTCCTTCGCCGTCTCAATCTCACTCGTCGCCATCACCCAAACCGCACACAGCACCATGCTGATGCCGCCTAAGATCAGCGGAATGTACTTATTCTTCACCGCCTGCGCCTGCCGCAAAGCAACACCGAAAAAATACAGCACGAACGCAACGACGATGAGTTCGGGCTTTACATAATTCATTGCTTCCATGGAACATCCTTTCTGACTTTTCTGTTTTTGAAAGTCTTTTTTCTATATTATGATGGGATAATGATTTACGACTGGATAAGATTTTCTTACTGTAAACCCAAAAAATCCCACCTGTTTTTCAGATGGGATTTTCCAGTGGTGTGCTGTTCTTTGATTTTTAATTTACTATCTTGTGCAGCAATTCCCCTGACCTGCCCCTGGCTGCGGTGCCGCACAGAAAGTCTTTGCATCAAACGACGGATTAAACGCATAAAAGTTCTTCGAATTCAATTCATCCTGTACAGAACGCAGTGCTTCACCAAAACGCTGGAAATGCACAACTTCACGCGCCCGCAGGAAACGAATCGGATCTGCAACTTCAGGATCTTTTACCAAACGAAGGATGTTATCATACGTTGACCGGGCTTTCTGCTCCGCAGCGAGGTCTTCGAACAAATCTGTCAAAGGATCACCTTTCGACTGGAACTCACAAGAATTAAACGGAACTCCGCCAGCCGCCTGCGGCCAGATGCCAGTTGTGTGGTCTACATAGTAATTGGCAAAACCAGAGTTCTGAATTTCTTCCAGAGAAAGATTGCAGGTGAGCTGATGAACGATCGTTGAAACCATCTCAAGGTGTGCGAGTTCTTCTGTCCCAACATCATTCAACACCCCTGCTACAATTCGGTTCGGTGCTGTGAAACGCTGAGAGAGATACCGCATGGATGCGCCCATCTCTCCATCCGGTCCACCGTACTGACTCATGATAATTTTGGCGATTTTGGGGTTTGGTGTCGTGATGTTTACAGGATACTCGAGGCGTTTTTCATAATTCCACATCCGTCAGCACCCTCCTTTCCGGTTGACTTCCCACGGCCATGGCTGCATAACCCATTCGAAAGAACGGCTCATGCGGTCGTTGGCGGTATCGATCGTGAGCGGGCCGTACTGTTCGGCGTACTGTTTCAGTGCTTCTTTTCGAAGCTCCACTTTTTCCCGGAAAAAGGCAAGTGCATCTTCATCCTCCGGGTGGGTGTCGAGGTAAAGGTTCATTTCAACAACAGCAAAGCTGACCTGATCAATCCAGGCGAGCAGCTTTTCACGGGATGGCATCTGCGGCATCATAGGCACTCTCCTCCTCCCTTTCCACAGAATGGTTTACAGAGTTCCGGGAATAAGGTTCCATTTTTTAATGCAGCGGAAAGATCATAGATCTGTTCAAACCGCTGCATCGGAACGTACGCCATTGCAGGTATCATATGATCTACATGCTGCATTTTCCGCGGGAAATTCCTTGGTTCCATCTTCAGTTCCATATTGTTTGAAGCGGCGCGGCGGTTCTGCATATTGTTCGCACCGCAGCAGCCGCGATTCATACGGGATGAATCCATACCATGTTCCTCTTTCATTTTCTGTTCTTTATAGAGTATGAAGAAAATAAGAAAGTGTCAAAAAAGGCAGCGGTTTCTCTTCCGCTGCCTTTCTGTCATACTAATGAAATTTTCATCAAAACTGCATCTCATACAAATGCGCATAAATCCCGCCTTTCGCGAGCAGTTCCTTATGTGTGCCTTCCTCCGCAATTCCATTCTCCGTCAGCACCAGAATCCGCTTTGCATTCCGGATTGTGGACAGCCGGTGCGCAATCACGAAGGTTGTCCTGTCTTTCGCCAGAAGTTCCAAAGATTTCTGGACGACTTTTTCGCTTTCGTTGTCGAGCGCTGAGGTTGCCTCGTCGAAAATCAGGATCGGCGGGTTTTTGAGGAATACGCGGGCGATGGAAAGCCGTTGTTTCTGGCCACCGGAAAGTTTTACGCCGCGCTGGCCGATATCGGTGTCGTAGCCGTCCGCCAGCTCCATGATAAATTCATGTGCATTGGCCGCTTTCGCTGCGCGGATGACCTCCTCGTCGGTCGCATCCGGTCTGCCATAGCGAATGTTATCGATGATCGTTCCCGCAAACAGGTACACATCCTGCTGCACAATACCGATTTCATCGCGCAGATCCTTCAATTTCACATCGCGGATATCCTTTCCATCCAGTAGAATCCTTCCTTCTGTCACATCGTAAAAACGCGGAAGCAGAGAACAGAGTGTCGTCTTTCCGGCGCCGGAGCTGCCCACCAGCGCCACATAGTCTCCTGCCGGGACATGCAGATTCACATTGCTTAACACATTCTCCTTCGACTCCTCATAATGGAACGAAACGTTTTCAAAGGTTACTTCTCCTTGCACATTCTTCAGTGGCAGTGCATCCGGCTTGTCCTGGATGTCCGGTGCGATGCTCATAATTTCCAGGAAACGTTCGTAACCGGAATAACCATTCTGGAACTGCTCCGTAAAGTTCACCAGCTTTTTCACCGGATCTGTGCAGTTGTTGATGTACAGAAGAAAGGTAACCAGATCGGCCGCCCCAAGCTTCCCACCTGTCATCAGCAATGCGCCGACAATCAGCGAAATAACGGTAATCAGCGTCGAAAAGGCTCCCATTCCCGAATTGTAAATTCCCATATAGCGGTAGCTGACCTTCTTCGAATCGACAAAACGGTCATTTCCCGCATTGAACTTTCGCATCTCCTCTGTCTCATTTCCAAACGATTTGACAACACGGATCCCCGAAAGGCTGTCCTCGATCTGACTGTTGATATCCGCAATTCTGCGGCGGTTTTCCTTGAATGCACTCTTCATGCGGCTGTTCATCACTAACGCAAACAGCAGCATCACCACAATAACCACAAGCGGCACACATGCCAGCATCGGATTTACCACAAACAGAATAATCATCGCGCCGATCAGTTTGATAAACGAAATGACAATATTCTCCGGCCCATGATGTAAAAGCTCACTGATATCGAACAGATCGCTTGTGATGCGTGACAACAGATGGCCGACCTTCTGGTTATCGAAAAAAGCAAACGAAAGCTTCTGATAATGGCCGAAGATCTCGTTCCGCATATCATGCTCAATCCGCGCCCCCATCACATGGCCGTAATAGGCAATATAAAAGTTACAGTACATTTCAACCAGAACCATAGCAATCATCAGAATACCTAGGCGGATAATCTCACCCGTTGCCTGCTCCAGCGGCTTTTCCACAACCGTACTCGTAATATACCGTACAATCAGTGGAATCACCAGTGTAATGGCTGCTCCAAGCATTGCAAAAAACATGTCGGTAAAAAACAATCCCTTATATGGAATGTAATACCGCGCCAGCTGGCGGATTCTTCCCTTCTCTTTTCCGGTTTCTTTTTCTTTACTCATCCTGTCCTCCCTTTCCGTTGGAAACCATTTTGTAATCTTTTCGGAACTCAGACGGTGATACGCCGCATGCCGTTTTAAATGATTTCATGAAATGCTTATCATTTTCAAATCCAACCTGTTTGGCAATTTCCGTAATTTTATCTTCTGTTTGAATCAACAGACGCTTTGCCTCCGCAATGCGGATCTCCTTCAGATAGTTCACAAAATTCACACCGGTATGTTCTTTAAACGCTGCTGAAAACAGCGAATAATTCATGCAAATATGGTTAGATACCATCGCCATATTCAGATCTTTTGCATAATTTTCCCGAATATATGAAATTGCCTCTTCCATTTTTTCTTTTCCGGCTGTCTGACTTTTCAGGCTTTCCCTGTAAACGTGTATCCATTCTTCAAACGCATCCAGAAACAGATCTGCATCACGGTACTGCAGAGGACGCGGACATCTTTCCTGTTTTTCCGGCATGCGGTAAAAAAGATCCAGTTCTTTGCAGATTGCTTCCGTCACTGTCAGAAGCTGATAGGGGGAGACCCTCTGATGCGCCGCCTCAAAATACCAGTTCCGCATTTTTCGCAGCACAGTATCTGCCCGGTCCGTTGGCACCTGCAGAATAAATTTTTCCTGAAACTGTGCCAGCTCCGGCTTTTCCTCAAAACATTTTTTCTGATATTCTTCCACAGGATTTTTCTGTATAAATGCCATTTCCCGGGCCAGCAGTGCTTCCTGGTATGCCTCTGGAATTTCCATCACAGAACGATGTTCTTTTCCCACTCCGAGACAAAATCTCTCATCTTTTTCTTTCATGATCCGCTCTGCCTCCGGTTCCGGCAGAAGATACAGAACTCCTCCTTCTACGCCTTCCAGCAGAATTCCGCTGCATTTCGAAAACCGTTCCCCATTTGCCTTGCTGGTCAGCAGGATCCGGAAGCTGTCGTTTCCGATGTGGCGCCGGATCCTGCTTTCCATATCCATCCATTCTTTTTCTTCGGCCATTTCTGCATTCATCATCAGATAACGGAGCTGATTTAAAAAGCACCGTTCTTCCTCTTCTTCCGTTTCCCGGGTCTCCGAAAGCTCTCGTTCCAGATTTTCCAGAAGCTGTTCTATCGTCTCCCGCTTGATCGGTTTTAAAATATAGTCCCGAACTCCATGTTTCATCATTTCAACCGCATAGGAAAATTCATCATAGCCACTTAAAACAATAACAACAGGTTTCTGTGACAGCTCCTCCATTTTGTTGACCAGTGTCAGACCGTCCATTTTGGGCATACGGATATCAGTGAACATGACGTCCACCCTCTGTTTTCCCAAAATCTCCAATGCCTCTTCTCCGTTTCGACACTCCAGAATCTCCTCCACCGGCACGCTGCTTCGCCGGATCATCGCCACGATTCCCTGTCGAATCAATTTTTCATCTTCTACAACCAGCAGTGTATTCATTTTCTTTTTCTTCCTCTTTCTCGTCACCCTCTTGATCCATCGGAGAATATTTCCCCCTCGTGATGGGAAGATGAATGCTCACCTTCGTATAGCAATGCTCTTTTGTATAAACTGACAGTCCATACTCTGTTCCAAATTGAATGTGGATTCTGTCCTGTACATTCCGAAGCCCGATTCCATGTTTCGGCTGTGTATCTGAATTCAGGCGCATTCTTAGTTTACGTCTCAGAATTGCAAGCTGCTTTTCTGACATGCCTATTCCGGAATCTGTGATTTCAATCTCAAAGCTCTTTTCATGCTCTATTCCTTTGATTTCAATGACGGCGTCCGCATCCAGCTCCTCAATTCCATGTGTGATTGCATTTTCCACAATCGGCTGAAGAGACATCTTGGGGATATCCTGCCGATACAAATTTTCCGGTATCTGAACAGATAATGTAATTGTGAAATCATACCGCAGATTCATCAGTTCCACATAGTTCTGAATATAATTCATCTCATCCTGAACGGTTACCAGAAATTTATTCCAGCGCATATTGTAGTGCAGCATTTCACCAAGTGCTGTTACCGCATCGGAAATCGTATACTCTTCATTAATCTCAGCCATCATCTTAATGGATTCCAGAACATTATAAATAAAATGAGCGTTAATCTGGTTCTGCATTGCCCGGATTGCCGTATCTTTCAGCGCTGCCTCCCTTTTGATGCTTTCCTCGTTCTGTTTCTGAATTCTCTCCAGCATTCCGTTGATACCATAGCTCATTTCCCGCATCTCTTCTGCGCTGTAACAAACCTTTATCTTTGTTGTTCCATTGTCAATCTGACGCATCTCACACAGGACGTCATAAAACTCCTTCAGCAGGCCACGCACAATCAGATTGACCACCACAATCAGAAGCAGCCCGAAGCCGGCAAATTCAAGCAGCATTCTCTGCTGCTGTTTGATCATGTTTCCGGTTGCATCATCCAAATTGGTCAGTGTTACAAACATTCCATTGAGTTTATCGACTTTCCGAAGCACAATTGCAACGTTTTTCCGGTCAATCACCGCGCTCTGCTGACTCTCTTTTCTGTCACGGATTCCTGCCCGGAACAGAATCAGCCCCCGATAGGACTGCCATTTGCAGGCTGCCGCTGTTTTTCCGCAGT
>OKTU01001224.1_pt1 | contig 12818 bp, 9 predicted proteins | sample 1606311 | NCBI WGS metagenome assembly OKTU01 (sample SAMEA3879557, study PRJEB24766) | human gut metagenome | biome: human-associated habitat; feature: feces | place: USA | collected 1985/1987
TGCAACTTTTCGTATCTTTCGCACGTCTAATAGTAGAAAATTATTAGAAAACAGAATCTAAATAAAGAAAATTGTGATACAACTAACAAACGTCAACAAGACCTACAACAACGGAGCGCCTCTCCATGTACTTAAAGGTATCAATCTCAATATCGAACAGGGAGAATTTGTTTCCATCATGGGAGCATCCGGGTCTGGGAAATCAACTTTACTCAATATATTGGGAATTCTCGACAACTACGACACCGGAGAGTATTATCTGAATAACGTACTCATCAAGAACTTAAGCGAAACCAAAGCTGCCGAATACCGGAACCGCATGATCGGATTTATCTTCCAGTCATTCAATCTGATTTCCTTTAAAGATGCCGTAGAGAATGTAGCACTTCCTTTATTTTATCAAGGGATAAGCCGCAAGAAGCGAAATGCACTTGCCTTGGAATATCTCGACCGTCTGGGTTTAAAAGACTGGGCACATCACATGCCCAACGAAATGAGTGGCGGTCAGAAACAACGTGTAGCAATCGCACGGGCTTTAATCACCCAACCGCAAATCATTCTGGCAGATGAGCCTACGGGAGCTTTGGACAGTAAAACTTCCGTGGAAGTGATGCAAATTCTGAAAGATCTTCATAAACTGGGAATGACAATTGTGGTTGTCACCCACGAAAGCGGAGTTGCCAACCAAACAGACAAGATTATACACATCAAAGACGGAGTCATCGAACGCATTGAAGATAATATCGACCACGATGCCTCTCCGTTCGGCAAAGACGGTTTCATGAAATAAGTATTAAGTAATAAGTATTAATTCCATGCGGTCGCAGCGCAGCCTAATACTTAATACCTAATACTTAATACCTACTTATCACCTAATACTTAAAAAAAAATGATTGATATTTGGCAAGAAATATACAGTACCATCAAGCGTAACAAGCTAAGGACTTTTCTCACAGGATTTGCTGTGGCATGGGGTATCTTTATGCTGATCGTCCTGTTAGGCGCAGGAAACGGATTGATCCATGCATTCGAGCAATCAGCTTCCGAACGTGCCATGAACTCCATCAAGATTTTTCCGGGATGGACCAGCAAATCATACGATGGACTGAAAGAAGGAAGACGAGTGCAACTGGATAATAAAGACGTAGATGCTACCGACCATTATTTTCCGGACCATGTCATTAAAGCCGGGGCAACCGTGTGGCAAGGAGGTATTAACTTAAGTTTCGGACAAGAATACGTCAGTTTGAATCTTTCCGGCGTATATCCCAACCATACGGAAGTAGAAGTGGTGAAACTCTTCAAAGGACGTTTCATCAATGAAATTGATATTAAAGAGCGCCGGAAAGTAATTGTGCTCCATAAAAAGACAGCAGAGATTCTTTTCGATAAAACGCATACCGAGCCTATCGGGCAGTTTGTCAATGCCGGTAATGTGGTTTATCAGGTAGTAGGGCTGTATAATGATAAAGGAGACAGCGGAGACAGCGATGCTTACATCCCCTTCACCACCCTGCAAACGATTTACAACAAAGGAGACAAGTTGAATAACCTTGTCATGACTACCAAGAACCTGGAAACGATAGAAGCGAATGAAGCATTTGAAGCTCATTACCGCAAGGTGCTGGGGGCCAATCATCGCTTTGACCCGACAGACCATAGTGCTATCTGGATTTGGAACCGGTTTACCAACTACTTGCAACAGCAGCAAGGCTCGAACATGCTACGCATCGCTATCTGGGTGATCGGTATCTTCACACTGTTAAGCGGGATTGTAGGAGTGTCCAACATTATGCTGATTACCGTAAAAGAACGTACCCGTGAATTCGGTATCCGCAAAGCTCTGGGTGCCAAGCCGCTTTCTATTCTCTGGCTGATTATCGTAGAGAGTGTCACCATTACCACGATATTCGGATATATAGGTATGGTGGCGGGCATCGGAGTGACCGAATGGATGAATAACGCCTTTGGCAATCAGACAATGGATACCGGAATGTGGACGGAAACTGTTTTCCTGAATCCGACAGTAGATATAAGAATCGCCATACAGGCTACACTCACATTAATAATAGCTGGTACGTTAGCCGGATTATTTCCTGCCCGAAAAGCAGTCAGCATCCGACCAATCGAAGCACTTAGAGCAGATTAAGACTATGAGAATAGACATGGATACCTGTGAGGAAATCCTCATTACCATTACAAGAAATAAAACGAGAAGCCTGCTGACTGCATTCGGTGTTTTCTGGGGCATCTTTATGCTCGTCGCCCTGATCGGCGGCGGACAAGGACTGGAAGGCATGATGAAAAAGAACTTTGAAGGATTCGCAACCAACTCCGGCTTCCTTGCCGCACAGAAAACGGGCGAAGCTTACAAAGGTTTCCGCAAAGGCAGGTGGTGGAATCTGGAAGCTATCGACATCGAGCGCCTCCATTCGCAAGTCAAAGATGTGGAGGTCATTACTCCTTCCATTGCCCGTTGGGGTTCCAAAGCTGTATACGAAGATAAGAAATACGATTGCAGCGTGAAAGGATTATATCCGGACTATCTCCACATCGAATCACAAGAAATGGCCTACGGCAGGTTTATCAACGAAGTGGATATACAGGAAGCGCGTAAAGTGTGTGTGATCGGAAAGCGTATCTATGAAAGCCTGTTCAAACCGGGAGAGGATCCTTGCGGAAAATACATACGTGTGGACGGAATTTATTATCAGGTGATCGGCATGTCTTCCTCCGAAGGGGATATGAACATACAGGGACGGGCTTCGGAAGCTGTCACCCTACCTTTCACCACGATGCAGCAAACGTATAACTTAGGGGGACGGATCGACGTCATCTGCTTCACCGTGAAGCATGGAATCAAAGTGTCCGACGTACAACCGGAAATGGAGCAGATTATTAAAGCTGCGCATTATATCGCGCCTAACGACAAACAGGCACTTATGTACCTGAATGCGGAAGCAATGTTTTCGATGGTAGACAATCTGTTTACTGGTATCAACATACTGGTTTGGATGGTAGGATTGGGGACTCTGCTGGCAGGTGCCATCGGCGTATCTAATATTATGATGGTAACCGTGAAAGAACGTACCACCGAAATTGGTATCCGCCGGGCAATCGGCGCACGGCCCAAAGATATTCTGCAACAGATTCTATCGGAAAGTATGGTGCTTACTACCATTGCAGGAATGTGTGGAATCTCTTTTGCCGTCATGGTGTTGCAACTGGTAGAGATGGGAGCAAACGCCGACGGAGGAGACGTCCGTTTTCAGGTTACCTTCGGACTGGCAATCGGCACTTGTGCTCTTCTGATCGCACTGGGAATGTTGGCAGGTCTCGCACCTGCTTATCGGGCTATGGCTATCAAACCGATTGAAGCTATTCGAGACGAATAAGGAGGTTGGACGATTTTCGATTTATGAATTATGATTTATGATTGGAAAATCATTGTAGGTCGAGAATTGTTCGGTTGTTTAGCTATGCGAGGGATTTCAATTATTAATCGTAAACAATAAAAATATAAATAAAGTCATGAAAAAGTATCTGAAAATCACATTATTGGTAGTCATTGCTATCATTCTTGTCGGAACATTCGTATTCCTTTATCAGAAGTCTAAACCCAAGGTAATCACTTACGAAATAGTAAAACCGGAAGTCACTGATCTCCAAAAGACTACAGTAGCTACCGGAAAGGTGGAACCGAGAGACGAAATTTTAATCAAACCGCAGATTTCGGGTATTATCGACGAAGTGTACAAAGAAGCCGGACAAGCTGTGAAGAAAGGGGAAGTTATCGCCAAGGTAAAAGTAATCCCTGAACTCGGTCAACTGAATTCTGCGGAAAGTCGTGTGCGCCTGGCAGAGATTAATGCAACACAGGCAGAAACGGATTTTGCCCGTGTAAAGAAGTTGTACGAAGATCAGCTGATTAGCCGGGAAGAATATGAGAAAAGTGAAGTAGCCTTGAAACAGGCTCGTGAAGAGAGACAGACGGCTAAAGATAATCTGGAAATCGTAAAAGAAGGGATTACTAAAAACAGTGCATCGTTCAGTAGTACGATGATTCGTTCTACCATTGACGGGTTGATTTTGGATGTACCTGTAAAAGCCGGTAACTCTGTGATTATGAGTAACACGTTCAATGATGGAACCACGATTGCTACGGTAGCCAATATGAACGACATGATTTTCCGTGGTAATATTGATGAAACGGAAGTGGGACGTATCCATGAACAGATGCCGATCAAACTGACAATCGGAGCTTTGCAGAATCTGACTTTCAACGCCATTCTGGAATATATCTCTCCGAAAGGGGTAGAAACCAATGGTGCCAACCAATTTGAAATCAAGGCTGCAATTACCATTCCGGATTCCGTTCAGATTCGTTCCGGTTATTCGGCTAATGCGGAAATCGTGTTGCAAAGGGCAAATCAAGTATTGGCAGTGCCCGAAAGCACTATTGAGTTTAATGGCGACTCTACATTTGTGTACATCATGACAGATTCAGTGCCTGAACAAAAGTTCCAGCGTACGCAGGTGACTGCCGGAATGAGTGATGGAATCAAGATAGAAATCAAGAAAGGAATAACTGCACAGGACAAAGTACGGGGTGCAGAGAAAAAAGATAAATAATTGAATTCAATGAAAATAATTCGTAAAACTATATCAGCCCTTCTGCTTGCCGGGATCGGAATCACTTCTATCCAAGCGCAGAACAACTCTCCGCAAGCATGGACATTGCGGCAATGTATCGACTATGCTATCGAGCATAATATAGAGATTCGTCAATCGACCAACAGTGTTGAAGCCAATAAAGTGAGTGTAAACACTAGCAAATGGACACGTCTTCCGAATTTGAGCGGTAGCGCCAGCCAAAACTGGAGTTGGGGACGTACTGCTTCTCCGATAGACAACTCGTATAGTGACATTAACAGTGCCAATACCAGTTTCAGCTTGGGAACCAATGTACCTATATTTACCGGTTTGCAGTTATCCAACCAATATTCACTTGCCAAGTTGGATTTAAAAGCCGCTATAGAAGATTTGAATAAAGCCAAAGAAGACATTGCAATCAATGTCACTTCCGCTTATTTGCAGGTTTTATTCAACCAAGAATTAAGTAAGGTTGCTCATAATCAGGTAGATTTAAGCAAAGACCAGCTAAAGCGCATCCAAGGACTTCACGGAGTAGGTAAAGCATCCCCTTCTGAAGTGGCCGAAGCACAAGCCCGTGTCGCACAGGACGAAATGACTGCTGTACAATCAGACAATACGTACAAGTTGTCATTATTAGACCTCACCCAACTTTTGGAATTACCTACGCCTGAAGGATTCGTGCTCGAAAGTCCTAAGGAAGAACTAGAGTTCGAATCTCTCACCCCACCGGATGATATATATACACAGGCTCTTGCTTACAAACCAAGTATTAAGGCTGCAGAATACCGTTTACAAGGTAGTCTTAATAGCATTCGTATTGCTCAAAGTGCATTCTATCCACAACTCTCTTTCAGCGCCGGTTTGGGTAGCAATTATTATACGGTGAGCGGAAGATCAGAAAACAGCTTCGGCAGTCAGATAAAGAACAACCTAAATAAGTATATAGGATTCAATTTGAGCGTTCCGATCTTTAATCGTTTTTCTACACGAAACCGAGTACGCACCGCTCGTTTACAACAAATAGACTTATCTTTGAGATTGGATAACGCAAAGAAAGTACTCTACAAAGAGATTCAGCAGGCTTGGTATAATGCTCTAGCTGCTGAAAGCAAGTACAACTCCAGTGAAGTGGCAGTGAAAGCCAACGAGGAGTCTTTCCGCTTGATGAGTGAGAAATTCAATAACGGCAAAGCTACCTTTGTAGAATATAATGAAGCCAAACTTAATCTGACGAAAGCTCTTTCGGATAAGTTGCAAGCTAAATACGACTATCTGTTCAGGACTAAAATTCTGGATTTCTACAAAGGACAGATCATTGAATAAAAAGAAATATATTTGAGTTTAGTATAGTAGTTCCTTAAAACATATCCGTTGGTTCATTCGTTATTATAGAAAGAACTAACGGATATGAAGTATTTTATCATCATAGTGATCGTAGTGATTAGTAATACATTTTTAGGAGTTGCTAAACCAATGAAAAATCAAGCAGAAATTTATTTTGCAGGAGGATGCTTCTGGGGAACAGAACATTTCCTGAAACAAATTCGAGGAGTAGAAAGTACTCAAGTAGGATATGCCAACAGTAATGTTGCCAACCCGAGTTATGAACAGGTCTGTTCAGGAAAAACCAATGCTGCGGAAACAGTAAAGGTGGTTTATGATCCTAAAACGGTAGATTTAAATTTGCTGCTTGATCTGTATTTCAAGACAATTGACCCTACCAGCCTCAACCGTCAGGGTAATGACCGGGGAACACAGTATAGAACCGGAATTTATTATATAAATAAAGAAGATCTTCCTGTCATTAACCAGGCTATTAAACTATTGTCTACACAATATAAGACTCCTATCGCTATAGAAGTAAAGCCATTGACTAATTTCTATCCCGCAGAGACTTACCATCAGGACTATCTGGATAAAAATCCGGGAGGATACTGCCATATCAATCCTGCTTTATTTGAAATGGCACGCAAAGCCAATGCACCGAAAACAAAAGTGTATCAAAAACCGGATGACTCAACCCTCCGCAAGGAACTGTCGGCGGAACAATATGCAGTAACCCAGAAGAATGCCACCGAACCGGCCTTCCACAATGAATACTGGAATGAGCATCGCCCAGGCATTTATGTTGATATTACCACCGGAGAGCCTTTGTTTGTTTCTACCGACAAGTTCGATTCGGGTTGCGGGTGGCCTAGCTTTTCCCAGCCGATTCAAAAAGATATCATCGCAGAGAAGAAAGATACTTCGCATGGCATGATACGTACGGAAGTGCGCAGTAAAACCGGGGATGCGCATCTGGGACATGTATTCACAGATGGTCCGAAAGAGAAAGGCGGATTACGCTATTGCATCAATAGCGCCTCCCTTCGTTTTATCCCGAAAGAGAAAATGAAAGAGGAAGGTTATGGAGAATATTTGCCGCTCGTTAAATAGGCACCGCACCGGAAAGTAATACAAATCAATATAAGCTGTTTATCAGATAAACAGAACGGTGGATTTCCTCATAGGGCAATCCACCGTTTTTAATGCAGTTAAATTAAGAGAGAGAGAAGGAATTTCACAACTCCTAATTTATTTTTATCTGCTGGCAGTCAACAGAGTTGCTTCATTCGTTGCCGGAGTAGCCACGTTCATAGCCCAGTTCACACTAGATTCTTCAATCCATTTATCATTCCATTTATAGTTCATATAAGCTACCGGCATATTAGCGTCGTTCAATTCGTACACGCTCTTTTCAACAGATGCATCGTAAGCTCTGTGTGAGTCATTCCAACGTGCGTATACCAAAGTGATTTCATTAGAAGAATAAGTATAATCAATCTTGAAGTACGGCAGCCATTTGTCAGTGGAAGCATCCCACTTGAAAGCCTCTTTGGTAGCCATTCTCTTCTGATCGTCATAGGTAAAATCATATTTCATGTGACGATAAAGAGAGCCATCTAATCTGTAAATCACCTTCGATACTACAAGATCACCTACTGTTTCTTCATTAGTAATGAAGTTATTGTTTTGTGCCTTCACTGTTGCATTAGAGATACCTGCAAATACCATAGCAACTAAAACGATCATTCTGAATAATACTGTAGTTTTCATAATTGTATATTTTTTATTTGTTCAACATTCTGTTTATTTGTTCTTCTGTTTATTAGACGGATCAAGTGTCTCAAACGGTTGCAACATTCTGAACTTTTTTTCATTTTTCTTCGTTGTCCGCTTTCGACTATAGATATGCAACGAGCGTGCCAAAAAGATAACAAGCTAATAATCAGAAAGATTACGAAACAGAGTGGTGTACGAAAATGAACAGTTGTACGCTTAGAATCGAAAAACCAATTAAAAAAAACAGTTTATATACTACGAAACAGAATATTGTCTACCTTTGCATCCGATAAATTATCAAAATCAAACGATGAAAAAGAACAGTAAGAAACATATTCTTCTGCTGTCAGCCAGTGGGGGTCTACTCATCTGTCTCATCAGTCTTTATTTAAGTCGCAACGCTCTCTTAAGAAGCATAGTCGACAAACGTACCTCCCATATTGAGCAAACTCACGGGCTACGTATTCATTACGATAATCTGGAAATGAATGGATTGAATGAAATCATCCTCGAAGGTCTCTCTGTTGTACCCGAACAACGAGACACATTACTGACACTCACATCCACTCGTGTCAAACTGAACTTCTGGAAATTACTTAGCAGAAAAATAAAAATACGTTATGTAGCCGCAGACGGAATTACACTTGCATTCACAAAGCGGGATTCCGTCGCCAACTACGATTTTCTTTTTAGAAAGAAACCAGAATATCTCACTCGAACGTCGCCACAAACGGACACCCAAACAAATTATGCAGAAAGAATCAACCAAATATTAAATTTATGTTATGGTTTTATGCCCGAAAACGGACAACTAAACAATATCTGTATCACGGAAAGAAAAAACAATAATTTTGTATCTCTCACTCTTCCTTCTTTTATCATTAAAGAAAATCATTTTCAATCCGTCATCACCATACAAGAAGACAGTTTAGCACAGCATTGGATAGCCGATGGTGAACTGCACCAACATTACAACTCATTAAAAGCAACGCTTTATTCATCTGATTCTCTAAAAGTTTCCATACCTTATATAACACGTAGATATGGTGCTAAGATAACCTTTGACACTTTATCGTATAGCCTGACGAAAGAAATAGGGTCTTCCAAACAAGTCTATCTCAAAGGAAAAGCAAGAGTGAACGGACTGGACGTATTTCATAAAGCCCTCTCTCCTGAAATCATTCATCTCGATCGCGGACAACTCTGTTACGAGATGAACATAAACGGACACTCATTTGAATTGGACAGTACCACCATTGTTGACTTCAACAAGCTCCAGTTCCATCCTTATTTACGGGTCGAGAAGGAGAAGGGAAACTGGCATTTCACTGCAGCAGTCAACAAATCCTGGTTTCCGGCAGACGATCTGTTCAGTTCTCTGCCGAAAGGATTATTCAGTAATCTGGAAGGCATCAAGACAAGTGGTGAGCTGGCTTATCATTTTCTGTTAGACATTGATTTTGCGCAACTGGATAGTCTCAAACTGGAATCTGAATTGAAAGAAAAAGATTTCCATATCATAAGCTATGGAGCTACTTCACTCTCCAAAATGTCCGACGAGTTCATTTACACAGCTTATGAGAATGGAGTGCCGGTACGAACCTTCCCTATCGGTCCTTCATGCAAACACTTTACACCCCTAGACAGCATTTCCCCCATTCTAAGAATGTCCGTCATGCAAAGCGAAGATGGAGCATTCTTTTATCATCGCGGTTTTCTGCCCGATGCCTTACGGGAAGCACTGATTTACGACCTGCAAGTGAAACGCTTTGCACGCGGAGGAAGTACGATCACCATGCAACTGGTAAAGAATGTATTCCTGAACCGTAACAAGAACTTTGCGCGTAAACTGGAAGAAGCATTGATTGTGTGGCTGATAGAGAATGAAAGACTAACTTCCAAAGAACGTATGTACGAAGTATATCTGAATATTGTAGAATGGGGACCGCTCGTTTATGGTATTCAGGAAGCGTCTGCTTATTATTTCAAGAAACGCCCTTCGCAACTGACCACGGAAGAAAGTATTTTCCTGGCTTCCATTATCCCGAAACCCAAGCATTTCCGCAGTTCTTTTGCAGAAGGCGGACAATTAAAGGAGAATATGGAAGGTTACTACAAGCTGATTGCAAAACGTCTTGCACAGCAAGGAGTAATAAGTGAAATCGAGGCGGATAGTATCCGCCCCGATATCCAAGTTACGGGCGACGCCCGGAATAGTCTAGCCGGTGAAAAACCGGAGTCTAGTTCTCCTACCGCTGAGGAGCAATGAGATTGATATAAATAATAAAGGAATAGGTTATCTTCTTGAACTGCTGTTTCTTTCAGAAGAACGGGAAGAGCTTTGAGTGCTATTACTTCTCGTACTTCCGGAAGAAGAGCGTCTTTCTGTTTGTCCGCTGGAAACATTGCTCCGGGTAGAGCTACCGCCGCTTCGAGTAGAGCTCGAGCTACCGCTACTCCGGTTAGAAGTGGTACTGCTGCTACGACTAGTAGTACTACCGCTACTGCGACTGGAGCTACTACGACTGGAACTACCGCGACTGGAACCGGAAGAGCTATTATTTCTCTCGGAACTGTTATTTCTATTATAGGAACCACTACTATCGTTTCGCCTACTTGAACTTTCCCTTGAGCTGCGACTTGTCTTTCCACTTTCACGGTTGGAACCGCTACTTGTCGAACTTCCGCTTGTCGGTCTGCGATTAGAGCTTGAAGAACCGGAACTTGTTTCCGGACGGGGACGAGTCGACGTACTAGGTCGCGTTGTCGTTCCGAGACGAGACGTATCAGGACGAGTAGATGTGCTTGGACGAGACGTTCCGGGACGTGTTGTTGATGAACCCGGACGGGAAGAATTACCCGGACGTGTCGGTGCATTATGCGGACGAGTGGAAGTATTCGGACGGAACCGGACAGAACCGAAGTCCGAACGACGATAAGAGTGATATACTCTCTGATCTCTCACCCGGTGCGGTGCAGAGTAATGGTTGAAATTAGTATATCTTCCCCGATAGTAGCTTGTATGGTGAAAGTGCGGACGATAATGCGCTCCACAATAAGTACGGTAATGGTAAGGCACACCAAAATAAAACAAACTGCGATTCGGGTAATTAACATAAACCCTGAAACTCCATTTCCCTCCGGTTACATAAATCGGCCGATAGAAATACTCGGCACCGAGAAACCGGCGATACTGCGCATCACTCAATACCCAGCGAAGATCGTCGTTACGGATATCCAAAGCTTCATAATAATCATCCAATGCCCATTCGTAACCACGTGCTACGTAATCCATTATATTACGGACAGAATAAATAAAGTCGTAATTAATCTCATACGCATCATTATATTGCTGTGTACTCAAACTCAATTCATACGCCATCTTATCGGTAAGAAAACGTGTCTCCTTACGTACCTTGCTGGTGCTCATTCCAGCCATTACGGTCATATTGGCAGTCAGGCCGACCGCAAAGAGTAAAAAAAGTATTCGTTTCATAATTCAATCTCCTATCATTTATTATTCCGATAATATTCCTCAATAAACATGCGTAACATATCTCTATAACCGTACAGTTAATAGTATCAACGCCGACCATACCCTATCACAAAATCATTCATCTTGTCCTTGCTGGAAGTAAATGTCAGGGTATTAATCACTGTAAAGAAAGCTTCTTTATCTACAATGCGGGGATACATTATCTTCATAATTTCCATCCGGTCATCGTCAAATGTATAAAGTTTGGTCAGTTGGAGACATTGGGCAGATGTAAAATCAGAACCGGCCAATGCAGCATTAAGCAACTTTATACGATCATCTTTAAAAGGCTCCTTCTTCATCTCATTATAAAACGTTTGAAAGAGCTGATCGTTCATGACCCTGTTGTAACCATATCCTGGGCGGTGTTCTCCTTGTCCCGGACGATGTCCCCCCTGTCCGGGGCGGTCGGGTCTTTCCGGGTGCACGTTATCACGTCCGTCTACCCATATCTCTTTCACTCCCCTACCATCGAAATAAACATAGTCTTTATACAATTTTTCTCCTTTCCATACTCGCTCTCCCGGACGGGTAAAGCGGGTGGCATATACTTCAACAGTATAATGTCCGGGATTCAAATTGGCTATAAAGCAGGTAGTAGTAGGCAAACTGATTTGGTTTCCTCCCAAGTAAACAAGTATCGGAGTATTTCCACCGTCGATACGGATTCCGTTAACAGACTGCGCTTGTAAGGAAAGGGCAGCGAACAGGATGCAGAAACTTATTATAATCTTACGCATAACTTATCTCGTTTTTATTATTTATATCTTTAATCTGATACCACAAAAATAGGGTGAGGAAACTCCCCACCCCAATGATTCTCTCTATTCGTATGTAGGGAAATCCCTATTCTGTTTAGGAATCCGCCAAAACAATGCCATCCTCGTGCAAGGTAATCAGACGTTTCTTATACAAGTCGCCCACTCCTTTCTTAAAGGTTTTCTTGCTGACACCAAACGTGTCGTAGATATCTTCCGCAGGACTTTTATCATTCAAGTTAATTCGTCCCCCGTGCTCTTTGATATAGTCTAGCAGCGTTTTCGAAAAATCGTCAATCTTTTCAAAACCGGGTTTCTGAAGAATCAAATCTACCTTACCATCTTCACGCACCTGTTTCACAAAAGCTTTCATTTCCATCCCTGTCTCCAACGGACAGAATATTTCATTTTCATACAATAAACCGCTATACATATCATCTATAATTGCCTTAAAGCCTAAGTCCGTCTTCTGCCAGATAAGAATATTCACCTCTGCTCCCGGAGTATATTCCGGCTTTTCTTTCGACAGATAACGTTCCACTTTTGCTGAAGCCACAATACGGTAACTCTCTTCATCCACATGTGCATGAACCACGTATTTCCGTCCAACCTGCATTTTCATCTTCTGCTCACGGAACGGCACAAACAGGTCTTTCATCAATCCCCAGTTCAGGAAAGCTCCGTATTGATTTACCCAGGAGACTTCCAGACAAGCAAACTGTCCGACCTGCACTAACGGGGTCAGTGTCGTAGCAATCAGCCTCTCA
>OKTU01001252.1_pt1 | contig 12583 bp, 10 predicted proteins | sample 1606311 | NCBI WGS metagenome assembly OKTU01 (sample SAMEA3879557, study PRJEB24766) | human gut metagenome | biome: human-associated habitat; feature: feces | place: USA | collected 1985/1987
GAGCAGCGCGTTCATAATGGCAGCCGCCACGGTCGAGCCGCCCTTGCGACCCCTCGCGACGATGGCCGGCACGCGTCGCGCGAGTAGCTCCTCTTTCGCCTCGACCACGTTCACAAACCCAACCGGCACCCCAACGACGAGCGCGGGCGCGATCTTCCCCGCGTCCATGAGCTCGGCGAGGCGCAGAAGTGCTGTGGGGGCGTTACCGACGGCCACGATGAACGGACCCTCGATGCCGCAAGCTTTGTCCATGCTCGCAACGGCGCGAGTCGTGCCCGCGGCGCGCGCCGTTGCGGCGACATCCGGGTCGGCCATATAGCACACGGCCTGGCAGCCGATCTTCGCGAGCGCGGGCTTGCTTATGCCTGCGAGCGCCATGTTCGTGTCGGTGAGCACCGTGGCCCCTGCGCGCAGTGCGTCGAGCGCACAGTGCGCGGCGTCATGGGTGAACACGAGGGAATCGGCGTACGAGAAGTCGGCAGTGGTGTGGATGACGCGCTTCACGACAGGCTCTTCGAGCGGCGGGAACGTGCGGCCGCCGAGCTCTTCGGTGATGATCTCGAAGCTGCGCCGCTCGATGTCGCCGGGCGCCATCTCCTTGGAATCCATCTAGTACTCCACTCCTTCCCTTGCACATATCCCCTGCTCGTAGGGATGTTTCTCGCACCGCATCTCGGTTATGTAGTCGGCCTTCTCCACGATCTTGCGGGAAGGCGCGCGCCCGGTGAGCGCTACTTCGACGCCGCGCGCGGACATATCGAGCGCGCGGTCCACGAGCGCCTCGTCGACAAGACCCTTCGAAAGCGCGTCGAGCGCCTCGTCGAGCACGAGCAGCCCCTCCTGCGCGCCCTCGAACTCGGCGAGCGCGGAAGCAAGGTTCCCATCGTGCAGCTCGCACGTCGCGGCAAGTTCTTCCGACGTCATGGACCAGGTAAACTTTTCCGACACCTTCCCCGCGAACACGGGCACGCCGAAATGCCCGGCGAGCAGGCGCGCCTCCCCGCTTTCGCCGTCTTTCAGGAACTGCACGACGACGACGCGGCGGCCTGCGGCGAGCATGCGAAGGGCGAGGCCCATCGCCGCCGTGGTCTTGCCTTTGCCGTCGCCATGATACACGTGGATCATACGCCCTCCTCGATAATGCGGTAGACATACTCCATGTCGAGCGTCCCGCGCACGGCGTCGGCCAGGCCGGACAACTCCCGGTCATAGACCAGCGTATTCAGCGTCACATGCACCTTGACGCCGCGGGCATGGCAGAACCGCACCGCCTCTTTCAGGCTGTCGGCGTCAAAATTGCCCGCACCGGTGCGGGCGTTGAAGCCGGAAAAGCCCAGATATACCGCATCCGCGCCGCTGAACACCGCCGCACGGAGCATTTCTTCGCTGCCCACCGGGGCAAGGATCTCGATCTTTGACATAGCTCTCCTTTTATACCTATATTATAATGATATACCGCTCACTTCTGGAGCTTCGCCAGCTGCTCCCGCAGGGCAGCGTTCTCCCGTTTGAGCACCTCATTCTCCGCCTTGACCTTGTCGGAGGTCAGCTTTGCTTTCGCGGCGTCGGCGATGTAGTCCTGGATCTGGCTGCGCATATTCTCGGCGCTGCCTGCGCTCTTGCGGTACTCGTCCAGATAGTCCATGGCGCAGAATACCGCCGCCTTGGTCACAGAAAGGTTGGCGTTGCCGTCCAGCAGCTTTGTGATGTCGTCATCCAGCTTCTTGGCCAGCGCGGTGATGTAGTTCTCGGTATCGGTCGTTGCAATGGCGTAAGGTGCGCCTGCAATGGTCACTCTCACTTTGTTTACCATGTTGTCCTCACTTTGCGCGGCACACGCCCCGCCGGGCCGGTCATTTCCGGTCGGTTCCAGCCATTTCCGGGATTCCCGGACGTAGTTTTGACCCCCTGCGGAAGCATTCTGCTGCGGCTTTTTCATTATTGGCGGAGTTTGTCCCCGAATTACCCGCCCGAACCGGCGCATTCCGGGGCAAACGCGGCCCTTATCTCCCTTTATTATAATATAAATAGTGCGCGAGAAAAAGTGCTATTTTTGAATTTTTGGCATATTTGTCAGAAACATTGCTAAAAAAATGTCAGATACGGCAAAAATGGTCTCTTTTTCTTGCAATCCACACCTGAAGCGATTATAATATCAGTGGCATATGGTTATGCATAGGGCGAGGGAATAGAGGAGAAATGCCCTGTCACCGTACTAATTCAAAAAATTTAAGCATTCGTGCGGATAGGAGTTCATTTATGACTACAAAAGAATTTGCAAAAATTCTTCAGGACAAGCTCACCAGTGAGTATGGTGTGGACCTGAGCGTTGCATCTCATCAGCAGATCTATCGCGCTCTGGCCCTCATCTGCCGCCAGATGATGAGCGAGAACCATAAGAAGTTCCAGTCCAAGGCCATCGGCACCGGCTCCAAGCAGGTCTACTACCTGTGCATGGAGTTCCTGATGGGCCGCAGCCTCAAGATGAGCCTGTTCAATCTGGGCCTGAACGAGGCCGCCCAGAAGGCTCTGGCCGAGGCTGACATCAGTCTGGACAGCATCTATGAGGAAGAGCCGGACGCCGGTCTGGGCAACGGCGGTCTGGGCCGTCTGGCTGCCTGCTACCTCGACGGCATGGCCACCACCGGCATCTGCGGCACCGGCTACTCCATCCTGTACGAGTACGGCATCTTCAAGCAGAAGATCGTGGACGGCTGGCAGCAGGAGCGCGCCGACAACTGGCTGCCCGGCGGTCAGGTCTGGCTGAAGAGCCACCCCGATCAGGCTGTGGAGATCCGCTTCGACGGCGAGATCCACGAGAACTGGGACCACGGCTTCCACTATATCCAGCACACCAACTACAACAGCGTCATGGCCATCCCCTCTGATATGTATGTTCAGGGCTACGACGGCAAGGGCGTGGCCAAGCTCCGCCTGTGGCAGGCCAAGGCACCCGACTTCGATATGTCCAGCTTCTCTCTGGGCAACTACAACACCGCGATGAGCAAGAATGCCAGCGCTGAGCTGATCTCCAAGGTGCTGTACCCCAACGACAACCACGTTGAGGGCAAGATCCTCCGCCTGCGTCAGCAGTACTTCCTGTCCGCTGCCTCCATCGGCGACATCGTCCAGAACCACCTGTCCACCTACGGCACCCTCGAGAACCTGCCCGACAAGGTGGCCATCCAGCTGAACGACACCCACCCGACCCTCGCCATCCCCGAGATGATGCGCATCCTGCTGGACGAGTGCGGCTTCGGCTGGGACAAGGCCTTTGACATCTGCCAGAAAGTCTTCTCCTATACCAACCACACCGTCATGGCCGAGGCTCTGGAGAAGTGGAATGTGGACATCTTCAAGATGACCCTGCCCCGCATTTACCAGATCGTGACCGAGATGGACCGCCGCGCCCGCGAGAAGCTGGAGGCAGCCTTCCCCGGTGATCAGGGCAAGATCAACTATATGGCCCTCATCGGCGACAATCAGGTGCGCATGGCCAACATCTGCGCCTACACCGCCAACAGCATCAACGGCGTTTCCAAGCTGCACAGCGAGATCATCAAGGAAAGCGTTTTCCACGATTACTATCTGTTCAAACCCAACGCCTTCAAGAACGTGACCAACGGCATCGCTTACCGCCGCTGGCTGCTGGCCTCCAACCCCGAGCTGTGCAAGCTGCTGGATGAGACCGTCGGCACCGGCTACAAGCACGACGCCTCTGACCTGTCCAAGCTGAACAAGTTCGCTGAGGACAAGACCGTCCTCAAGCGCCTGAACGAGATCAAGCTGGACAACAAGAAGAACTTTGCCGCTTACCTCGAGAAGAGCACCGGTCAGTCCATCGACCCCAACTCCATCTTCGACTGTCAGGTCAAGCGGATGCACGAGTACAAGCGCCAGCACCTGAATGCGCTGAACATCGCCGCTCAGTACCTGTACCTGAAGGAGAACCCCAACGCCGACTTCATCCCCAAGACCTATATCTTCGGCGCAAAGGCTGCCCCCGGCTACTATATGGCCAAGCAGATGATCCGCATGATCTGCAAGCTGGGTGACCTCATCAACAACGACCCCGCCGTCCGCGACAAGCTGCGCGTGGTCTATCTGGAAGAGTACTGCGTCTCCCTGAGCGAGCACCTGATGCCCGCTGCCGAGGTCTCTGAGCAGATCTCTCTGGCAGGCACCGAGGCTTCCGGTACCGGCAACATGAAGTTCATGCTGAACGGCGCCATCACGCTGGGCACTCTGGACGGCGCAAACGTCGAGATCGCAGACGCTGCCGGCAAGGAGAACGAGCTGATCTTCGGTATGCTGACGCCCGAGGTCAACAACCTCAAGCAGGTGGGCTACCACCCCAACGCCTTCATCATGGGCGACGACGTCGCAAATGCTGCGCTGAACTTCCTCGAGCGCGGCTGGAACGGCGAGAACTTCCACGAAGTCACCGAGAACCTGCGCAGCAGCGACCCCTATATGGTCATGGCCGACTTCAAGGATTACCGCCGTGCACAGGCCGACCTGCAGCGCCTGTACGCCGACCGTGAGCAGTGGGCCAAGATGAGCCTGAAGAACATCGCCAACAGCGGCATCTTCAGCGCCGACCGTGCTGTTCTGGACTACGCACGCGACATCTGGCACGCTTCTGCTGTGAAATAAGCCCTCTCAGTCAGCACTTCGTGCTGCCAGCTCCCCCCAAAGGGGGAGCCATTGGCAGTCGATTTCAGTATCCGTCCTACGGGGAAAGCCCTGCGGCGGTCTTCTAACTCAAGCACATAAAACGAAAACCCCGTGGCATCGCTGCCCGGGGCTTTTTTTGAGAAAGGACGATCCTTTTTGCCTTGTCTGTTCAATAGCTTCGACCCCTATTTCAAGCAGCCCTTCGGCGCGGTACGCGCCGGTCAGAGCGTGCATCTGTCCCTCTGCATCCCGGAAGAGCTGGGCTATGTTGACCCTCACCTCGTATTGCAGAAAGAGGGCCGGTATGACGTGCCCGTCCACTACCGGATGAAGTTTGACGGCCAGACGCCCCATCAGAATCACTTTTCGGTGGACGTCACCCTCAACGATGTGGGCCTCTACTTCTACTATTTCGACCTCTACACCGACTTCCGCCGCATCGTCCGCGGGCCGGACAACTGCGGCGTCGTGAGCTGGCAGGAGGGCGAGAGCTGGCAGATCACGGTCTACGAGGCCGATTTTGAGACGCCCGCCCCCATCAAGGGCAAGGTGTTCTACCAGATCTTCCCTGACCGCTTCTGCGAGGGTGTGGAGAACAAGCCCATGCCCTTCCCCGACCGGCTTTATCAGGCCGACAAGCACGCCGAACCCTTCTGGCAGCCCAACGAGGTGGGCGGCCACCTGAACGAGGACTATTTCGGCGGCGACCTCAAGGGCATCCAGATGAAGCTGCCCTACCTGCGGAAGATGGGAGTGGACTACCTCTACCTCAACCCCATCTTTGAGGCCCACTCCAACCACCGGTACAACACCGCCGACTATCTCAACGTAGACCCCCTTCTGGGCACCAACGAGGACTTCGTGGCCCTCTGCGCCGAGGCCAAAAAGTACGGCATCGGCATCGTGCTGGACGGCGTCTTCAGCCACACCGGCTCGGACAGCCGCTATTTCAACCGGGAGGGCCGCTACGGCGAGGGCGGCGCTTACCGCGACCCCAGCTCCCCCTACCGCAGCTGGTACGACTTCGACCCCAAGTATAAGGGCGGCTACCGCAGCTGGTGGGGCTTCGAGACCCTGCCCGAGGTCAACGAAGAAACGCCCTCCTACGTCGAATTTATTACCGGCGAGGGCGGCGTCATCGACACATGGCTGCGCCGGGGCGCGGCAGGCTTCCGTTTGGACGTGGCCGACGAGCTGCCCGACTCCTTCATCGAAAAAGTGCGCACCGCCGTCAAGCGGGTCAGCCCGGACAAGTTCCTGCTGGGTGAGGTCTGGGAGGACGCCACCACCAAATTCGGTTTCGACAAGCGCCGCACCTACCTGCTGGGCAAAGGCCTCGACAGCGTGATGAACTACCCCTTCAAGAACGCCGTCCTCGGCTTCGTCTGCGGCCGGGACGCCGGGCAGACCATGACTGACATCCTCACCCTCTGTGAGCACTACCCCGCCCCGGCCCTCGACACGGCCCTGAATTTCCTCTCCACCCACGACACCGAGCGGGCGCTGACCGTCATCGCCGACGAACCGGCCAATGGCCGGGGCCGTGCATGGCAGAGCGGGCGCTGCGTCACCGGCGACGCCTACGAGGAAGGGATGCTCCGGCTGCGGATGGCCTACGCCATCATCTACACCCTGCCCGGCGTCCCCTGCCTCTACTACGGCGACGAGATCGGGATGCAGGGCTACCGTGACCCCTTCAACCGGGGCTTCTACTGCTGGGACAGCCACGAGGAGCGGCTGCGTCCGGTGCTGGCCCAGCTGGCACAGCTCCGCCACAGCTGCGAAGCCTTCCGCACCGGCGCGCTCCGCGTCCTGCGGGCCGAGGGCGGCATCCTCCACTACCAGCGCATCGGCGAAGCCGAGACGGCGGAGATCATCGTCAACCGCACCGAGCACATCATCGTGGAGCCGCTGGCCTCCGGCAAGCACACCGAGGTGAACCCCATGGGCTTCACCATCGTGGTGGAGGAGATCGGCCATAACCCGGATCACAGCTACTACGATTATCAGTAAGCTTTATTTACAATTCGTCTCTGTACTTTCGCGTCCGTTTGCTCTATAATGAGGGCAGACACCCGCAAAGGAGGGAGCTTTGATGTCTGTTGACCCCATTTTTTGGCTGCTGGCCGCCATCGGCTTCGTCGTTCTCGAAGCCATGACGCTGAATCTCGTCTCCATCTGGTTCGCGGTGGGCAGTGCGGCCGCGCTGCTCAGCTGCCTTGTGGTGGCGTCCTTCCGGGTGCAGGCGGTGGTGTTCATCGCCGTCAGCATCCTCTGTCTGTTGGCCCTCAAGCCCCTGTGTGCCCGGCTGCGCAAGCCGCCCACCGCCACGAACGGCGACCGCGCCCTTGGCCGGGAGGCCGTCGTGCTCACCCCCGTCTCCGCTGAGGCCGCCGGCCGTGTCCGGCTGGACGGCGTGGACTGGAACGCCCGCTGCGCCACCCCCGGCGATACCCTCGCCCCGGGCCAGAGCTGCCGGGTGGCCGAGATTCACAGCACCCTGCTCATCGTGGAGCCTGTCCTGACCGAGACCGCCCGCCGGGCGGCTCACTGAACGAAAGGAGCGTCCTTATGCCTATCATGCTGTTCCTGATCCTCATCCTGATCTTCGTTGTCCTGCTGGTGGTCGTCACCAACATCGTCATCGTGCCCCAGTCGATGGTCTACGTCGTCGAGCGTCTTGGCAGCTATTCCGAGACATGGAGCGCCGGCCTGCACGTTAAAATTCCGTTCCTCGAGCGGGTGGCAAAGAAGGTCAGCCTGAAAGAGCAGGTCGCCGACTTCCCCCCTCAGCCGGTCATCACCCGCGATAACGTCACCATGCAGATCGACACCGTGGTCTTCTTTCAGGTGATGGATGCCAAGCTCTACACCTATGGCGTCAACCAGCCCATCGCGGCCATCGAGAGCTTGTCCGCCACCACGCTGCGCAACATCATCGGCGAGATGGAGCTGGACCACACCCTCACCAGCCGCGACACCATCAACAGCAAGATCACGGCCATCCTTGACGAGGCCACCGACAAGTGGGGCATCAAGGTCAACCGTGTCGAGGTCAAGAATATCATCCCTCCGCGTGAGATCCAGGAGGCCATGGAGAAGCAGATGAAGGCCGAGCGCGAGAAGCGCGCCGTCATCCTGAAGGCCGACGGCGAGAAGCAGGCCGCCATCACCGCCGCTGAGGGCGAAAAGGAGTCTGCCATCCTCCGCGCCGACGCCGTCAAGCAGCAGCGCATCCTCGAGGCCGAGGGCGAGGCACAGGCTATCCTCGCCGTCCAGAAAGCCAACGCCGACGCCATCCGTCTGCTGAACGAGGCCATGCCCACCGACAAGGTGCTGGCCCTGCGCAGTCTGGAAGCGCTGGCCAAGGTCGCCAACGGCAAGGCCACCAAGATCATCATTCCTTCCGACTTGCAAAACCTCGGCGGCGTCGTGCCCAGCATCAAGGAACTGATGACCGACCCGAAAGACGCAGAATAAGAGGCTTACGCTATGATCTACGACACCCTGAACAATCTTCCCAACTACCTCGGCATGAGCGAAAACCTTGATGCCGTCATTGAGTTCGTTATGGCCCGGGACATCAACAACCTGCCCGCCGGCAAGACCCGCATCCTCGGCGACAAGGCTGTGGTCACAGTCAGCACCGTCACCCCCCAGACCTCCGACAAGGCGCTGTTCCAGCGCCGGGACAGCCACCTGACCCTTGAGACCGACCTCGAAGGCAGCGAGCTGTTCGAGGTGTCGCTGGGCGAGCTGACCCCCACCAAGCCCGCCGACGAGGCCGCTGACCTGACCGTCGGCACCGCAGGCACCAGCATCGCCGGGATGCTCTGCGAGGGCCGCTTCGCCCTCTATCTGGCTGGTGAGCCGTACAAATCCGGCCTGAAGGCACAGGGCTGCGGCAAGCTGAAAAAGGCCGTCTTCAGCATCGAGCTGGACGAAGACGAGGAAGCCGAGTAATTTCAAAAAGCAAAGCTCCACGCAGCGTAGGTTGTGTGGAGCTTTTTGCTATGGTATCCTTTGGACAGAGAGAAACAATCACAAAGGAGAGTTTATATGGATTCTTACGTCACCGGCACTGCCATCCGGCAGCTGCGGGAAGCCAAACACCTGACGCAGGCAGAGCTGGCCGAAAAGCTGGCCGTCAGCGCAAAGGCCATCTCCAAGTGGGAGACAGGCCGCGGCCTGCCCGACATCTCACTGCTGGAGCCGCTGGCGGCGGCTCTGGGCGTCAGCGTGCTCGAGCTGATGCAGGGCGAACCCGTCGTCAACCGGAACCGCTCCGCCAACCTGCTTCGCTCCAAGCTCTACGTCTGCCCCCTGTGCGGCAATGTGCTCCACGCCACCGGGCAGGCTGTCGTGAGCTGCTGCGGCATCACCCTGCCGCCGCTGGACATCTCTGAGGCGGACGACGCCGACGAGCACCATCAGCTGACACTGGAACGGGTGGAAGATGAGCTTTTCGTCACCATCCACCACCCCATGACCAAAGACCACTACATTTCCTTCATCGCCTGCCTTACCGGCGACAAATTACAGCTGGTCAAGCTTTACCCTGAGGGCGACGCCAGCTGCCGTTTCAAAATCACCGGTGCGGGCGTACTCTACTTCTACTGCAACCGCCACGGGCTGATGAAGGCCCCGGACTTCCGGGCAGCGGCTCGTCATACGCCGCCCCAGAAGCTCCACCTGCGGGAACCGGACGAGGGCGACCGCGAACAGGTCATGGCCTACCGGGAAGAATTTCTTGCCATCAGCTCCCGGCTCGACGGCACGTCGGCGCTGGACAAATACGACGACTTCGACCAGTGGCTGGCTAACATCCGCAAGCTGAAAGACCCAGCCACCACACCTGCCGGGTTCGTACCGGCCACCCAGTATCTGGCTCTGGACGAGCAGGAGCATCTTGTCGGCATGACCAACCTGCGCCACCATCTCAACGACTATCTGCTGGCTTACGGCGGTCACATCGGCTACAGCGTCCGCCCCTCGGAGCGGAAGAACGGCTACGCCAGCCAGATGCTCTGCATGACCCTCGAAAAGGCCAAGGAGCGCGGCATCTCCAAGGTGCGCATCTGCTGTGACCACTATAACATCGCCTCGGCAAAGACGATTCAGTCTAACGGCGGTGTACTGGAAGATGAGATGTTTGACTCCTCGGATGGGATGCTGACTCAGCGGTACTGGATAGAGAATCGATAATATACAAAAAGGCTCCGGCAGCGCCGGAGCCTTTGCTCTTATTCAAAAATCAGCCCAGATGGAACATATCAATGAGCACGACCATAGCCAGACCGTAGTACACCACAACGGCCACGAGGTCGTTGATGGTGGTGATGAGGGGGCCGGACGCCACGGCGGGGTCGATGTGGATCTTGTGGAACAGCATGGGGATGATGGTGCCCACCAAGCTGGAAATGACCATCGCCACGATGAGGGAGATGCCGACGCAGCCGGAGAGCAGGAAGGCCTCTCCCCAAGCGTATGCCTTGAAGAAGTGGATATAACAGCCGAGGAAGCCCAGCGCCATGACCGCCAGCAGTGCGCCGTTGACCAGACCCACCCGCATCTCCTTCCAGAGCAGATGCAGCTTTTTGGAGGTGGTCAGGTTCTCATCCACCAGCACGCGGATGGTGACGGCCAGCGACTGGGTGCCCACATTGCCCGCCATATCCAGCACCATGGACTGGAAGCAGATGACGATGGGCAGGACGGCCACCACCGACTCGAAGGCGCCCACCACCGAGGACACCAGCATCCCGAGGAAAAGCAGGGCGATCAGCCACGGCAGACGCTTTTTGACGCTCTCGAACACGCCCTCGTTCAGGTCCTCCTCGCTGGTCAGACCGCCCAGCTTTGCGTAATCATCGCCCATCTCATCATCCACCAGCTCGACGACATCCGCCGAGGTGATGATGCCCACCAGCTCTCCGGTGTCGTTCAGGACGGGCAGCGAACGCTCGGCATAGTCCACGATACGGTCGATGCAGTCGCTGATCTTCTCGTGGTCCGTCACATAGGGGTACGACCGGGCGATGAGCTTCTCGAGGCTGTCGTCCGCCCGGGCGATGATGAGGTCTTTCAGATCGATGGCACCGTAGAACTTCTCGTTCTCGTCCACGACATAGAGGGTGGAGATGTTGTCGTTCTCGCCGGCCTGCTTCACCAGCTCACTCATGGCCTGCCGGATGGTCATGTCCTTCCGGATGCAGATGTAGTTGGTGGTCATGCTGCTGCCGATCTCGTCTTCTCCATAGGACAGCAGCATCTTCACGTCCTCGGCGGAGTCCTTGTCCAGCTGGCCGACGATCTTGGCCTTGTCCTCTTCCTCGAGGTCGTCCAGCGCATCCACAGCGTCGTCCGAGTCCATGTTCGAGACGACCTTTGCGGCCTTCTCGCTGGGCAGCTCCTTCAGGTAGGGCTCCGCGTCATCCAGATAGGAGAAGATCTCGGCCACACGCTCCACGCCCAGCACGGTGTAGAGCTTCTGGCGCTCATCAGGCGTCAGGGCCTCGAGGGCGTCGGCAAGGTCATTCTCATGGTAATCGGAGAGCTTTTCGGCCAGCTCAGCCTGCGGCAGGCCGCTGTGGATGAGGTCGAGTATCTCCTGCTGGTAGTTCTTCTTCTGCATCTTGGGTTCCTCCTCCCCTTTTGGGGCATAAAAATACACCGCGTCGTCTTCTGGTCGGACTCCTGCGGTGTATCATGGGCAGATGCATTCAGGACGCGGCAGAGCTATTCGTTGCTGCCCGCATCGCAGGAGGAGCGTTGTTTGGGTTGGTCTAAATGGTCGCCGGACATTCGTCTCGTTTCCTCCTGTCAATGTATTTGCCTTTCCAGCTAGGTCATCATACTACGCTGGGGCGGATTTTTCAACCCCTTTTACAAATTTTTTACTGCTTTCTTGCCAGAATGCACAAAAGAGCAGCCGCCCTCCCCGGAGGAAAAGCGGCTGCTCTCGTTTATTTTGACGCTTAGTATGCGACGCCCCAGTAGACCATAGTCTTCGCAGGCTTGCCGCAGCAGGGGCAGACATCGCTCAGATGCTCCTGCTCGAAGGGCATACAACGGCTGGACAGGCCAGCCTCTTCCTTCATCTTCATCTCACAGGCCAGATCGCCGCACCACATGGTCTTGATGTAGCCGGTGTTGGCCTTGGCCAGCTCCTTGACCTCGTCCATGGTGGTGGCGGGCCAAGTGCGGGCTTCACGGTTGGCCAGAGCGCGCTCGTACAGGTCCTTGCGCAGGGCCTCCAGCTGGGCCGGGATGGCGGTCTCCAGCTCGTCCAGAGAGACGAACACCTTCTCGCGGGTGTCGCGGCGGACGAGGACGCACTGGTTCTTCTCCAGATCCTTGGGGCCGATCTCAAGGCGCAGGGGCACGCCCTTCATCTCCCACTGGGAGAACTTCCAGCCGGGGGCGTTGTCGCTGTCGTCCAGCTTGACGCGGGCGTACTTGCTGATCTTCTCGGCCAGCTCTGCAGCTTTCTCGGAAACGCCGGGCTTGTGGGCAGCGATGGGCACCACCACGACCTGAACGGGGGCGACAGCCGGGGGCAGGATGAGGCCGTCGTCGTCGCCGTGGGTCATGATGATCGCACCCACCAGACGGGTGGAAACGCCCCAGCTGGTCTGGAACGGGTGATGCAGCTGGTTGTCGCGGCCGGTGAAGGTCACGTCGTAAGCCTTGCTGAACTTATCGCCGAAGTAGTGGCTGGTGCCGCTCTGCAGGGCCTTGCCGTCCTTCATCATGGCTTCGATGGTGTAGGTGGCCTCGGCACCGGCGAACTTCTCTTTATCGGTCTTACGGCCCTTGACAACAGGGATGGCCAGATCCTGCTCGCAGACGTCTGCGTAGCAGTTCAGCTGCTGCTGGGTCTCAGCCTCGGCCTCGGCAGCGGTCT
>OKTU01001274.1_pt1 | contig 12415 bp, 13 predicted proteins | sample 1606311 | NCBI WGS metagenome assembly OKTU01 (sample SAMEA3879557, study PRJEB24766) | human gut metagenome | biome: human-associated habitat; feature: feces | place: USA | collected 1985/1987
ACTGATAGTCCGGCTGAATAATAAGTCTCATAAGTCGATTGTTTTATAGGTTAGTAAATAATTGTTCATTCTTTATTTAGCGGTCTTTTTTCAAGCGGTCCGCCATCGCACGTGCCAGGTTCTCACACTGGGTATAAGTAATATCCTGCATCGCCTGTTTCATCTCTACCGGGTCGCCTACTACCTCAAACTTACTCTTCTCGGCGAATTCCGCCATACGCTTCACTGCGGCACCTGCCCAAGTGAAAGAGCCGAAAAGCCCCAAATAGCGTCCTTTCAACTCGCGGACAAGTATTTTAGAAAGCAAAGACTCGATTTCCGGATAAATCTGATTGCTATAAGTCGGCGAACCGATAATAAGCCCCTTATACTTGAATATATCGGCCAAAATATAAGAAGGATTGCTCTTGCTGACATTATGCATGACAATATTCCGGATACCCTGTGCCGACAGTTCGGCAGCAATGGCTTCTGCCATCTGTTCGGTATTGCCATACATACTTCCATAAGCGATTACCACTCCCTCATCGGCTGCATAGCGGCTTAACTTATCGTAAATACCCACTACCTTCGGGATATTTTCTGTCCATACCGGACCGTGAGTAGAACAGATAACAGAGATAGGCAGCCCGCCTAATTTCTGCAATGCCTTCTGTACAGGGCTTCCATATTTTCCTACAATATTGGAGTAATAACGCACCATTTCATCCCAATAACGATCAGTGTTGATACGAGTATCAAGAAAACCACCGTCTACCGTACCAAAACAACCGAAACCGTCTCCGGAGAAAAGAATTCCGTCCGTTTCATCAAATGTCATCATGGTTTCGGGCCAATGCACCATCGGAGTAAGATAAAAACGAAGTTTATGTTTCCCCAAAGCAAGGAAATCACCGTCTTTCACCAGATACTGCTCACCTGTCACGCCATAGAAACCCTCGATCATTCCAAAAGTCTGTTTATTACCGACAATGACAATATCGGGATAATGCTGTTTTATCAAACGGATAGATCCGGAATGATCCGGCTCCATATGATTTATTATTAAGTAGTTTATAGGACGATCACCTATTACTTTCTTTATTTTATGAAGAAATACTTCAAAATAACAGATGTCTACCGTATCAACCAAAGCCACCATTTCATCATCAATCAGATAAGAGTTATACGAAACCCCATATGGTAACGGCCACATCCCCTCAAAAAGATGTTTGTTACGATCATTCACTCCCACATAGTGGACATTTCCTTTTATTCTTGTCTTCTGTTCCATCTTATTATTATTAAATTAGTGATTAGCGGTTAGCGACAGGTAATTAGCAAGCCGGTCAAATATCTTTCGGCGTCGGTCACTTATCACTAACCGCTAATCATTCATTGCCAAACATCAATTTATTGTCCGGCAAATATACCTTTTTTTTCTGAAAATTTATACATCCTCCCTTGATATGCCCCCCTTTCTTTCATTCTTTTTTGAACACGAGCGGTAAATTCATAATTTTTTAATCCCCAGTCGGGAGCTATCAGTAATTCACGGGGAGATTGGGATACAAAGCGCTCCGGCACAATATCCGGTCGTAAGTGTTCGATATAATCTATTACGAGCTCGATATATTCATTCACATCATTAAAAAGATGAAAACCAGCGGGATTCTGCTCATATTCATAAGCCATACGGGTGCCATGAATCAATTGAAGCTGATGCATTTTCAAGGTGGTAAGCGGCAATTCGGAAAGTACTCCGGCTTGCGATACCATGTCGTCGTGAGACTCTCCCGGAAGCCCGAGAATAACATGTCCGCCAGTCAGAATGCCTCTGGCAGCCGTGCGTTGCACTGTTTCCACCGTATCCGCATAGGTATGCCCCCGGTTGATGCGTTTCAGTGTTTCATCACAAGTTGTCTCGATTCCATATTCCACTAAAAGAAATGTCTGCCGGTTAAGGTTTTCAAGATACTGGAGAAGTTCATCCGGCATACAATCCGGCCGGGTACCGATCACAAGTCCGACAACGTCGTCAACGCTCAACGCTTCTTCATATTTTCGTTTCAGGCTCTCCAGCCCGGCATAAGTATTAGTATAAGCCTGGAAATAAGCGAGGTATTTCATCTCAGGATATTTATGGACAAAGAAACGCTTTCCCTCTTCCAACTGTACCTTAATCGTTTTCTCTGTCCGGCAATATTCCGGATTAAAAGTCTGGTTATTGCAATAAGTACATCCCCCCTGCCCTTTAGTACCGTCACGATTAGGACAGGTAAAACCTGCATTCAGAGATATCTTCTGTACCTTATAAGGGAAATAACGCTTCAGAAATAGCGGAAATTCATTATATAAAAATTGTTGAGCCATGCTGTTCCTTCTTTATGAGGAACAAACATAAGAAAATCCGGGGAGACGAAAAAGAAAAAAACGAAACTTTACTGTTTATAGTGCCAATCTTGTCTTCAACAATTTATAACCGGAAAGACTCACTCTCAACTTATCACCATTCTTCAGCAACAGCCTGTAACTCTCCTTGCCGAAAAGCTCTACCCGAGAGATCTGCGTTACATTTACAATAGTCGAACGGTGTATGCGCACAAACCCGGCCGCCGACAAATGAGTTTCCAGATATTTCATAGTAAGCTCTTTTACGTACTGCCCTTCAGGAGTAACCAAAGTAACATAATCTCCACACGCCTGCACATAAAGCAAATCTTCCGTATTTATTAAATGAATGCGTGTTCCATCTTTTACCGTAATACGGTTCAGAAACTCTTCCACCGGTTGTTCTGTCTCTTCGACATTATTTTCTTTGACCGGCTCCTCTTCTTCCGGCATCACCCCCTCTTTAGAAAGGGATTGTCCTGCCTGCAAAGCCAACAATCTATACCACATCATTATCACTATCCAGCACAAAATGCCGGATAAACCCCTGAAAGGAGCGGTTACCGCAAAGGGAGCATAGGCAGTTGTTCCTATAAGCTCAATCCACTCCTGCATAGCAAACCCGCCGGCCAGCCAAAACAGTATGGCCAATACCGATACGACAATCTCCGTCTGTACCGACGATACAATGCCGATAGCAAACCATGACAAATATGCCAAACCGCAAAACAGTACGACAGAAACCGTACCATCTGTCAATGCCGGCCATAAACCGGCACCTGCATAAGTCATCAACAAACCGGTATATATCCCTATCGCGGCCGCTACCAATAATAAAACAGATATCCACCGCCGGGAAGAATCCATAATCGGATGTGCTTGCATTTTATTTAATTAACCTTTAATTTCTACTCCTCCAAAAGAAACATTCCCAATAACTACCAGTCTACGACTCTGATCGATATTCACCCCCGGCACACGTTTATCCTCACAACCGCCCAAGAAAGCATTGGCCTGCAAATCTACCCGCCAATCCAACGGAACATATATCTCCACACCTCCGAAATTACACTCTACATCAATATACGTCTCACCCTGTTCGATGTTCGTGCGCCGTAAATCAAGCACGGTTCCCCCAAAACTGTTACGGATTTCCGCGCCTTTAAAGACCTCATCGAGCACAACTTGCTTCACACCGCCAAACACATTGTCCGAACGCACAAAGCCATCACCGGAATGATGTTGCCGGGTAGTAAAATCTGTTTCACTCTGTATCTTCCTTTCTCTTTTTCTGCACTGCGGACGATAAAAAAAGGCGATTCCCACACATACCAACAACACAGGCCAAAGCACAGCGCTCACATTCGCCGGCCCCCACGGCAACCATCCGAGTCGCGGCAAAATGAAACAAAGTCCGATAGCGAACAAAACCACGCCCGTAAATGCCTGTCTGCGCAGGAAAGAATAAGCTCCCAAAACGACCAAAAGCATCGGCCAGGATACAATAATATGAAATATCCTATTGGGGAAAATTCCCAAATTACGTCCCAACAATAAAACACCACATGCTATAAGAATAGTAGCCATTAATTGCCTTCCCGTGAAACCCGAAGGCGTAGCAGATTTCTTTTCCATAATTCTCTTAATTTATAAATTCGATGATACGTTCGATTTGATTACAGGACAAAGATACGCTGTTCAACCTCCAAAAGAAAGGTTTTTCCGACCAAATACGATACAAAATCGATGAATACCGGACTGAGCCCCGTTAAAAAGAGAGACAATAATTATTTAATCAGCAAGTACCAATTTTTTCCTTAATAAAAAAGAGATCGGATCCGAAGAGCAGATCACGGTATAACTACCTAATAATCAACAAGCAAACCAAATATATAGTTCCCTATATAAAATTATACACTTTACATTGCGTTAAATACATACTTTTACTTCATAAAAATATAAACTCCTGCATACACAAAGTATATACTTCTACAAATAGAGGTATAAGTGCGTTAAATATCCCGTTAACAATGTTAATTCAAGAAGGATGATCATAAGAACTCTATAAAAGAGTTTCCTTTTTTTGAGGTATTTCAGTTTATTACTAACTTTGCAGACATAAGAAGTTCAAAAACAAGAAAGAATGAAAAAGATAACCCTGTCTCTCCTACTCTGTCTCATTTGTCTGAGTGGTATGGCGCAAAGTAGTAAAAAGTTAGACCTGAAAGATATAACTTCCGGAAAATACCGTGCGGAAAATATTCGTAACGTAGTGCCGATGCCCGACGGAGAGCATTATACACAAATGAATGAAGAAGGTACGCAAATCACCAAATACTCTTTCAAAACAGGAGAACCGGTAGAAGTCATCTTCGATGTAACCAAAGCCCGGGAATGTGATTTCAAGAATTTCGATGGTTACCAGTTTTCACCGGACGGGGAAAAGCTGCTTATCGCAACCGAAACAACGCCCATTTACCGGCGTTCATATACAGCCGTGCATTATTTATACCCCTTGAAACGTAATGAGAAAGGGGTGACGACAAACAACATTATTGAACGGCTTTCTGACGGGGGACCTCAACAAGCCCCCGTCCCTTTATGGCAACAGCGAGAGCCAAGTGACGGAGGACGGCAAACCCAATGCAGTGCTCAACGGTATTCCCGACTGGGTATACGAAGAGGAGTTCGGCTTTAATAAAGCCTTAGAATTCAGTGCAGACAATTCTATGCTTGCTTTCATCCGCTTCGATGAAACGGAAGTGCCTCAGTATCAATTTCCCCTATTTGCCGGTGAAGCACCACGTATCGATGTATTAGAAGACTATCCGGGAGAATATGCATATAAATATCCGAAAGCCGGATACTCTAACTCCAAAGTAGAAGTGCGCACGTTCGATATCAAATCGAAAGTTACCCGTACAGTGAAGTTACCATTGGATGCCGATGGATATATCCCGCGTATCCGTTTTACAAAAGATGCCAACAAACTGGCCATAATGACATTGAATCGCCACCAGAACCGCTTTGATATGTATTTTGCCGATCCGCGTTCAACGGTCTGCAAATTGGTATTACGCGACGAATCGCCTTATTACATTAATGAGAATGTATTCGACAATATTCAATTTTATCCCGAAAACTTCAGTTTTCTAAGTGATAAAGACGGATATACCCACCTTTACTGGTATAGCATGGGAGGCAATCTGATAAAGCAAGCTACCAAAGGTAATTATGAAGTAAAATCATTCTTAGGATATGATGAGGCGGACGGAAGTCTCTACTTTACAAGTAATGAAGAGAGCCCGATGCAACAGGCCGTGTATAAAATAGACCGCAAAGGAAAAAAAACAAAACTATCCCAGAAAGCCGGTATGAACAGTGCATTGTTCAGCCCGACTATGAAATATTATATCAATACATATACCAATCTCGATACACCGGCAGTCATCACCCTCAATGACAACGAAGGGAAACCTTTGAAAACACTGGTTACCAACGATGCATTGAAACAAAAATTAGCACAGATCGCTCTGCCGAAAAAAGAATTCTTCAAATTTAAAACAACGGAAGGAGTAGAATTGAACGGCTGGATGATGAAACCGGCAGACTTTTCGGCATCTAAGAAATATCCGGTGTTGATGTATCAGTACAGTGGACCGGGCTCACAACAGGTTTTGGATAACTTCAATGTAAGTTGGGAAACCTATATGGCCAGTTTGGGTTACATCGTCGCTTGTGTTGACGGACGCGGAACAGGCGGTCGCGGGGCAGAGTTCCAAAAAAACACTTACCTGAACCTCGGAGTAAAAGAAGCCAAAGACCAAGTGGAAACTGCCAAATATTTAGGAACATTGCCCTATGTAGATAAAGGACGTATCGGAATCTGGGGATGGAGTTATGGCGGATACATGACGATTATGAGTATGAGTGAAGGTACGCCGGTTTTCAAAGCAGGTGTAGCAGTAGCCGCCCCTACGGACTGGAGATTTTATGACGATCTACACGGAACGCTTTATGCGTACTCCCAAAGAAAATGCCGAAGGATATAAAGCCGCATCCGCCTTTACACGGGCAAACAAACTCCATGGCAACCTTTTGCTCGTACATGGGATGGCCGATGATAATGTACACTTCCAGAACTGTGCCGAATATGCCGAACATCTTGTTCAACTGGATAAACAATTCGATATGCAAGTTTATACCAACCGTAATCATGGAATTTATGGTGGTAATACCCGTCAGCATCTATACACGAGATTAACCAATTTCTTTTTAAAGAACCTTTAAAGAGTTATGATTTATGAATGATGATTTATGGATTATACAGAAGTGCTATCCATAAATCATCATTCATAGCCCATAATTCATAAATCATAATTCAAATGAGAAAGCCTGAGTGGCTGAAGATCAGCATTGGCGCCAATGAACGCTACACGGAGACTAAACGTATCGTAGAGAACCATTGCCTGCATACGATTTGTAGCAGTGGACGCTGTCCTAATATGGGAGAGTGCTGGGGAAAAGGAACCGCAACTTTTATGATAGGAGGCGATATCTGTACCCGTAGTTGCAAATTTTGCAATACGCAAACCGGTCGCCCCCTTCCATTGGATGCTGACGAACCGACTCATGTAGCAGAATCCATAGCCTTGATGAAACTTTCTCATGCAGTAGTCACTTCAGTAGACCGGGACGACCTTCCGGATTTAGGAGCAGGACACTGGGCGCGTACCATCACTGAAATAAAAAGGATAAACCCGGATACTACCATTGAGGTGTTGATACCCGATTTTCAAGGACGAATGGAATTGGTAGACAAGATTATCGCCGCAAATCCGGAAATCATATCACACAACATGGAGACCGTACGTCGCATCAGCCCATTGGTGCGAAGCGCAGCCGACTATGAAACCAGTCTCCAAGTAATTCGTCGGATAGCCGAAAGCGGTATTACCGCCAAAAGCGGCATCATGGTCGGACTGGGAGAAACCCCATCGGAAGTGGAAGAACTGATGGATGATCTTCTGGCAACAGGATGCAGCATACTCACTATCGGACAATACCTGCAACCTACTCGCCGACACTATCCGGTAGAGGAATACGTTACTCCTGAACAATTTGCCCAATACCAACAGACCGGACTCGAGAAAGGTTTCGAACAAGTAGAGAGCGCCCCGCTCGTACGCTCATCTTATCACGCAGAAAAACATATTAAGAAATGATCTAAACATAAATACCCCCTTGTTTGTTTTATAGGAAACAGGCAAAATGTACACTAAAATGAATCATAAAGGAATATTATCTTCCGCATTTAATATGTCATTGGGATACCTCCCCGTTATTATCTCCATTATATTATGTGAATTTATAACGCAAGACACAGCAATCTATATCGGAACCGGTATCGGAATGCTATACTCATACTATTCAATGCACCGTAAAGGTGTACGGATTCCTAATTTTATTCTTTACATTTCGACATTTATGCTGATGTTACTCACATTGGCCGCCCTTATCCCGGGAGATTATGTCCCCCCCGGAGCACTTCCGCTTACATTAGAGGTCAGCATACTCATCCCTATGTTAAGTCTTTACCTGCATAAAAAAAGATTCATCAACTATTTCCTGAAAAAGAAAGATATCTGCAGCAAACGAATGTTTGCTCAAGGTGCGGAATCAGCTATCGTATCGGCACACATCATACTGATATTGGGATTTTTGCATTTTATCATCATCAGTCTGGCCATATTTTTCTCTCATCCGATGGGAAAGACGACAGGATGGGTCATATTCAACCTCATGCCTCCCGCTATTTTCATTTTATGTATCATCTTCAATCAGATAGGCATCCATTATTTTAATAAATTAATGGCTCACACGGAATATGTACCTATTGTCAACACTCAGGGAGATGTCATCGGAAAGACGATGGCGATGGAAGCCCTTAATTACAAAAACACCTATATCAACCCGGTAATCCGTATCGCTGTAGCCTCACACGGCATGCTTTTCTTATGTAACCGTCCGCAAACAGCCATTCTGGATAAAGGAAAAACAGATATACCGATGGAATGTTATCTTAGCTACGGAGAATCACTTGCGGAAGGATGTCGAAGAATATTACGCAATACTTTCCCAAAAGCCGATGGACTGAAACCTACTTTCAGCATCATGTATCACTTTGAAAACTCAGTAACCAACCGCCTTGTCTATCTTTTTGTTCTGGACGTAGAAGATGATTCCATCCTTTGTGACCCACGTTTCAAAGGGGGAAAACTCTGGCAATTTCAACAGGTAGAACAAAACTTGGGACACAAATTCTTCAGCGAGTGTTTTGAAGAAGAATACGAACACTTGAAAAACGTTATTGGTATAAGAGAAAAATACAGGGAATTTTAGAAAGCTCGGGAAGATGCCCTTTCCACTCTTTCACCGTCCGGGTTCGGATATACTCTCCTTCACAGGTGATATTGGCAGCAATACAAAGCCGTGTCTGCGGACGGCAATTGTTCAAAATATCCTCTACCATCTTATTATTACGATAAGGTGTCTCAATGAAAAGCTGCGTCTGATGCTCGGAATATACACGCTGCTCCAATAACTTAATTTTCTTTGCACGTTCTCCCGGTTCAATAGGCAAGTAACCGTGAAAGGCAAAACTCTGTCCGTTAAATCCGGAAGCCATTACAGAAAGTATAATAGAGGAAGGCCCCACCAGCGGAACTACACGCAGCCCCTTACGCTGGGCAATCGCTACGACATCTGCTCCGGGATCGGCAACGGCCGGACAACCGGCTTCCGAAATCACTCCCATAGAAGCTCCTCCCGCCAATGGTTTTAAATATCCGGAAATATCTTCAGGAGAAGTATGCTTGTTTAATGTATAAAAAGCCAGGGCATCGATATCAATCTCGCGGTCTACCTTCTTTAAAAAACGACGGGCCGAACGGACATCCTCAACAATAAAATGGCGGATATTCAAAATAACTTCTTTATTATAGGACGGCAATACGGATTCGATAGCGGTATCTCCCAAAGTCACGGGAATAAGATAAAGAGCTGTTTCCATAAAAATAATTGATTAATGTGCCAATGTGCCAATTTAATAATATGCCAATATACTAATGTGCCAATGTGCCAATTGGCTGCGCTATAAAACAAGACGGAATGTGTCAATTGAATAATAATTTGCTGATGTTTCCAATTGGTGAATTTCTTCATTCTTTCATTTTTTCATTCTCCAATTGGCACATTGGCACATTATTAAATTGGCACATTATTTATAACCGGATTCTTGTAACATATGATGATAATCGGTCATCTGCAACAAATCCTGCAAGCTGACATCTTTATGGTGTTTCATATAAGAAGATACAATGCGTGTCCCCATCCAGGTTCCAATCAATGCCGGTGCATTCTCACCGAAGAAGGCGGTAAACGGTGCCGGCTTCATATACTTGCGCACAATCATCGGATCGCGGACGTAGAGATGTTTATTCTTCAACATATACTCCCACACATTCTTTTCATTCTCGCTGCACCATGCTTCTTCTTTCTCTGCATATCCCATCGCTTCGCCCGGAGAGCGATACCCTAATAGCATCTGGACAGCATAATTTATCTTTCCCGAATGCAACATCATATCGAGCAGGCAAGTCCCTTCCTGAAACGGAAAAACATACTTACTCATCAGATAAAACACCAAACAATCGGGTACAATACGATCGGGACGCATAGAACGGCACTGATAGTCGTAATAAAAACGCTTGTACAAAGCATAATCTTCTCCCATGTACTTATCCAAGCTAATGCCCAGCAACGTATCGGACAAGACTATCGACTCATTAAATGCGGATACTTGCGAATAAACAAGAGGTATTTTTATCTCAGGAACCTCTTTTTTCAATTTCTTGAAACCTTTCGTCAAGCCTTTTTCCACTTCGTCCAGATTAGGGAAACGTGTCTCCACATCGGCCATCAGACGAAGCAAGGTAGTATCCGAATAAAATGTCTTAAGTTTCTGAGAAATGGTATCGTCACTCACTTGTCCTAACCCAAGCACCTCTTCAATCAGAATCTTGGTAGGTTGACGATATTCCATGTTCATCTTTTGCAGAGCAGAAAAGCTATTGGAACGAACATATTCGTTCAACAACTGATCATACCGAACAACGGAAATCCCCTTCTCTTCATTATGCAACAACCTGTTCTCTCCCGTACCCATCCGACAGGCAACGGCGAGCATGCATAATATAATAAGGAGAAGAGAATTCCGCAGTTTCATAATTATTATCCGTAAATGATGTTTCCGTCTTCATCTTTGTACTCGTCGAGGCCTTTCTCATAAGTAGCCATAGCACGAAGACTCATACCGACACTCGAAAAACCGCCATCGTGGTAGAGGTTCTGCATCGTTACCTTGCGGGTAAGATCAGAGAACATCACAATACAATAATCGGCACACTCGTCAGCAGTAGCATTTCCCAGCGGAGACATACGGTTTGCAAAATCGAAAAGCTTATCCATCCCCTTCACACCCGACCCGGCAGTAGTGAATGTGGGCGATTGAGAAATCGTATTCACACGTACACTATGCTCGCGTCCGTAAATATATCCAAAACTACGGGCAATAGACTCCAACAGAGCTTTGGCATCTGCCATATCGTTATAACCGTAGAATGTACGTTGTGCGGCTACATAACTCAAAGCAACAATCGATCCGTAATCTGCAATCGCATTCAGTTTTTTGGCAGCCTGAATCATTTTATGGAAAGAAACAGCAGAGATATCCAATGTTTTCTCCAACATTCCGTAATCAAGGTCGTCATACGTACGTTTCTTACGCACATTAGGAGACATCCCGATCGAATGAAGAACAAAATCGATCTGACCATGCAATACATCCATAGATGTCTTGAACACATTCTCCAAATCTTCCACATTGGTAGCATCGGCAGGGATTATTTCGCAATTCAGTTTCTCGGCCAGAGCATTTACTTCACCCATACGTATGGCCATGGGCGTATTTGATAATGTAATAGTTGCACCTTCTTCTACGGCTTTCTCCGCTACTTTCCAGGCAATAGACTGGTCGTTCAGGGCACCGAAGATAATACCTCTTTTTCCTTTCAACAAATTGTAACTCATACCTTTTAAAATAGTTAAATTAGGTTGCAAAGATAGGAACTTTCTGCATAAAAACACGAGAAGTGTGCAAAGAAAAGACTAAAATGACAAAAAATCCACCTAAACCAACAGTTTATACACATCTAAGGGAATTTTCACGTCTATATTTGCATCAGATAATTAAGAGGTTTTTTCATAATATTTATTTAAGGTTAGAATTAGGTTAACATGAATCATTATTATCCCTTCCGGTAGATGGCTCGGGAGAGTAATCTGCCAAAGGATAATAAATCTCTTTATTTATCGGAAGTAAATAACCCTTTAGTATTAATCCATAGAAACATAATTTTAAATGAACACATTAACGAAAAAACTCCTGTTGCTAACGGCGATATGCCTGCCTTTCCTTTCCGGGAATCGAATATGCGCTCAGGAAGAAAATTTAATAGACAACAGTATTTATAACGATCTTCCATTCGAAATGCCCGTTGTAGAGCAACCTACTTTCCCCGACTATGAGGTGAACATTGTTGCATACGGTGCCAAAAATGATGGAAAGTTTCTCAACACGGAAGCAATCAACAATGCCATAAAAGCAGTAAATGCCAAAGGCGGAGGAAAAGTAATTATTCCGGAAGGATTGTGGCTGACCGGCCCTATCGTACTCTTGAGCAATGTAAACTTATATACAGAGCGTAATGCACTGATTCTTTTCACCGATGATTTCGAAGCCTATCCTATTATAAATACTTCATTTGAAGGCTTGGAAACCCGTCGTTGCCAATCGCCGATCTCGGCACGCAATGCGGAGAATATCGCAATCACAGGTTATGGCACATTCGATGGTGCGGGGGATAGCTGGAGACCGGTAAAAAAAGACAAACTGACTGCTTCCCAATGGGGTAAACTTGTAAAA
>OKTU01001278.1_pt1 | contig 12378 bp, 9 predicted proteins | sample 1606311 | NCBI WGS metagenome assembly OKTU01 (sample SAMEA3879557, study PRJEB24766) | human gut metagenome | biome: human-associated habitat; feature: feces | place: USA | collected 1985/1987
CCCGTCGGCAACGATGTGCGGCGCGCTGCTGGACTACATCACGACGCCGAACAAGGACTTCCAGCCGATGGGTGCGAACATGGGCATCCTGCCCCGCACCGAGGAGATCAACATCATCCGCGACAAGCGGGAGCGCTACATGGCGCTTTCGCAGGCCGCGCAGGACGCCATGCAGGCGTGGGTAAAGGAGTACGAAGCATGAAAATTTTAGTGGATGCCATGGGCGGCGACAACGCCCCGCTGTGCGTTTTGCAGGGCGTGAGCCAGGCCGCGGCGGAGTTCGGCGACGGCATGGAGCTGGTGCTGCTGGGTGAGGAAAAAGCCATCCGCGACTGCGCAAAAGAGAATAAAATCGACCTTGCACCGTTTGAGATCCTCAACTGCACCGAGACCATCGACATGCACGATGACCCGGTCAAGGCTGTGCGCCACAAAAAGGATTCCAGCCTTGTGAAGGGTCTGACCATGCTGAAGAACGGCGAGGCCGATGCCTTTGTCAGTGCCGGCTCCACCGGTGCGCTGCACGTCGGCACCAGTCTCATCGTGCGCACGGTCAAGGGTGTCAAGCGCCCGGCGCTGGCCACCATGGTGCCTGCCAATAATAAGGCCTACCTGCTGCTGGACTGCGGCGCGAATGTGGAGTGCCGCCCCGAGATGCTGGCTGCCTTCGCCGTCATGGGCAGCTGCTATGTGAACAAGGTGGAGGGCCGCACCTCCCCCAGCGTGGCGCTGGCCAACAACGGCGCGGAGGAGAGCAAGGGCACGCCCATGCTCAAGGAGGCCCACCAGCTCCTCAAGACCACCCCGGGCATCCGCTTCGTGGGCAACATCGAGCCGCGGGACGTGCCGAACGGCGACGTGGACGTCGTCGTCTGCGACGGCTTTACCGGCAACGTCATCCTCAAGCTCACCGAGGGCGTGGCCAAGATGCTGCTGGGGATGCTGAAGGAGATGTTCCTGAAAAATCTGGGCGGAAAGCTGGCTTTCCTGCTGCTGAAGAACAGCGTGTCCGGACTCAAGCATCAGATGGACAGCGAGGAGTACGGCGGCGCACCCTTCCTCGGCGCAAAGCAGCCGGTCATCAAGGCCCACGGCTCCTCTAAGGCCAAGGGCATCAAGAACGCCATCCGGCAGGCAAAGATCTGCGTGGAAAACGACCTGTGCGGCACCATGCAGACTGCGCTGGATGAGCTGAATACTGCGAAGGAATAAGGAAATCAAGGGAGTTAAAAAGACATGAGCCATCCGTTGGAAACTATCATTGGCTACAAGTTCAAGCACCCGGAGCTGCTGGAAACGGCGCTCACCCACACCAGCTACGCCAACGAGACCCGCCCGCCGGTCAAGCACAATGAGCGTCTGGAATTTCTGGGCGACAGCGTGCTTCAGATCGTTTCGGCAGACTACCTCTTCCACGCCTACGCTGACCGTCCCGAGGGCGACCTGACCCGCATTCGTGCCAGCCTCGTCAGTGAGGGGGCGCTGTTCCAGTTTGCGCAGGAGATCCATCTGGGCGACTACCTGCGTCTGGGCCGCGGCGAGGAGCGCTGCGGCGGACGCACCCGCCCCAGCGTCGTGTCGGACGCCTTCGAGGCTGTCATTGCTGCCCTCTATCTTGACGGCGGCATGGAGGTGGCCAAGGGCTTCATCCTGCCCTTCATCACCGAGGGCAAGCACGCCGAGGCTGACTACAAGACCCGTCTGCAGGAGATCGTCCAGCAGAACCCCGAAGAGAAACTGAGCTATGTGGTGGAGCAGGAGACCGGCCCCGACCATGACAAGCACTTCGTGGTGGCGGTCCGGTTCAACTCGGACTGCATCGCCCGGGGCGAGGGCCGCAGTAAGAAAATGGCAGAGCAGCACGCTGCCCGGGAGGCCCTGAAGCTGCTGGGCGTCATTAAGGAAAAGTAAAATGGTGTTCAAGGAACTGGAGATCCAAGGCTTCAAGAGCTTTCCGGACAAGGTCCGGATACGGTTCGACGAGGGCGTCACCGGCGTCGTCGGCCCCAACGGCTCGGGCAAGTCGAACCTGTCGGACGCGGTGCGGTGGGTGCTGGGCGAGACCAGCTCCCGCCAGCTTCGCGCTGCCGGCAAGATGGAGGACGTCATCTTTGGCGGTACCCGCCGCCGGGGGGCCATGGGCTTTGCCATGGTGCGTCTGACACTGGACAACAGCGCCCACACGCTGGACATCGACGCTGATGAGGCCGTCATCGGCCGCAAATACTACCGCTCCGGCGAGAGCGAATACACCATCAACGGTCAGGTCTGCCGCCTCAAAGACATCTACGAGCTGCTGCTGGATACCGGCATCGGCCGGGATGGCTACTCCGTCATCGGGCAGGGCCGCATCGCGGAGATCGTCGCCGCAAAGAGCAGCGAGCGCCGCGAGATCTTCGAGGAGGCCTGCGGCATCGCCAAGTACCGCTACCGCAGGAACGAGGCCGAGCGCCGTCTGGCCGCAGCGGCCGAGAACCTCGAGCGTCTGCGGGACATCCTCGGCGAGCTGGAGGCCCGGGTCGGCCCGCTGGAAAAAGAGAGCGAAAAGGCCCAGCGCTTCCTCGAGCTGAGCGCCCGGCGCAAGACGCTGGAAGTTACCCTCTGGACCGACGGCGTCCACCGCGCCCGGGAGGCCGTCCGCCGTCAGGTGCGGGACTATGAGACCGCGCAGGCCGACTATGAGCGGTTCGACCGGGAGGCCAAGGCCGCCGAAGCCGAGGCTGAGAAGATCCGTATGCAGGCACAGCAGCTGACCATCGCCGTCGAGCGCCTGAATGGGGATATTCGCAGCATCACCGAAGAACTGAACGGCAGCGACAGCCGTATCGCCGTGCTGGAAAACGACATCGTCCGCAACGAGGAGAGCGCTGCTGCTTTACAGGCGGACATCGCCGCCGGGGAGCAGGACAGCACCGAGGCCGCCGCCGCGCTGGAACGCCACCGCGCCGTGGCCCGGTCGATGGCGGCAGCAGGGGAGAAACTGGCCGCAGAGCTGGCCGAGCTGGATGCAGAGCTTCTGCGGCTGACCAGTGAGAACAACGCCAGCGGTGCCCGCCGGGACACCCTGCGGGCAGAGGTGGCCGACCTGACTGCCAAGCGCACTGAGGCACAGGTGGCGAAAGCCGCTGCCGAGGCCGCCGCTGAGGCGGCGCAGCAGCAGCTGCCCACCCTCGCCGAGAACGCTGAGGCCCTCGAGGCCCAGCGGGATGAAGCAAAGCAGGACCTCGCCGATACCATCCAGTACCGGAAGCTGCTGGACGAGAACGAAAAGCAGCTGGCCAACGTCAGGGCGGGCCTCAGCCTCAAACTCAAGGGCCGGAAAGCCGCCCTCAGCGAGGCCGATGCCGCTGAGCAGAAGCTGGGCCGGGAGCTGGATGCCGCCCGCCAGCGCCTCGGCGTGCTGAAAGAGCTGGAAAAGAACATGGACGGCTACCAGAACTCGGTCAAGACCGTTATGCGCGCCGCCTCGGCCCGCCGCCTGCGGGGCATCATCGGGCCGGTGTCGTCCATCCTCAGCGTCGAGCCGGGCCGGGAAGTGGCCATCGAGACGGCGCTGGGCGGCGCTTTGCAGAACATTGTGGTGGAGAACGAAGCCGCCGCCAAGGCTGGCATCGCCCTCCTCCGCAGCGAGAATGCGGGCCGTGCCACCTTTCTGCCGCTGGATACCGTCCAGCCCGGCTTTTTCCGGGGAAACCTCTCCGGTTCGGCCCGGCTGGCCTCCACCCTCGTGAAGGCAGACCCCCGCTACGCCAACATCGTGTCGAACCTGCTGGGCCGCATCGTGGTGGTGGACGACATCAACGAAGCCTCCCGGGTGGCCCGGGAGCTGGGCTACCACAACAAGGTGGTGACGCTGGATGGTCAGGTCATCAACGCAGGCGGCAGCTTCACCGGCGGCAGCGTCCAGCGGTCGGCGGGCCTGTTCACCCGCAGGCAGGAGATGGAAGAGCTGCGGGTCAAGGCCGCCAAGCTCCAGAAGGACTGCCTCGCGGCACAGGAGCGCACCGACGAGCTGAAGACGCAGACCGATGCGCTGGCCGCAGAGCTGACCGCCGCCGAGAGCGAGATCATCACTGCCGCCAATGACCGTGTCCGCGCCGAGGCCGAGCAGAAACGGCTTGAGGCGGCTGTGACGCAGTCGGAAGCTGCTCTTGCAGGCCGTCAGGACGAGATGGAGCGGTGGAAGGCCCAGCTGGAAGCCGCCCGCGCCCGGGCCGACGAGGCAGAGAAGCAGGAAGCGGCCTTCGCCGCCGACATCGACGCCCGCACGGCAGAGCTGGAACGCATCGCCGAGGGCGACGACGCCTTCCTTGCCCGGCAGCGGAGCCTCGCCGAGCGGCTGAGTGCCAAGCGGATGGAGCAGCTGGCCCGCCAGAAGGACGCCGAGCTGGCCCGCAGCCAGATCGAGGCGCTGGAAAAGCAGGCCAAGGACGCCGAGAGCCGCCGCGCTGCGCTGGAAGAGAGCCTCACCGCCCTTGCTGCCCGCAGCGGGGCTTGTCAGGAGGAGATCGAAGCCATCCGGCGGGCCAAGGTGGACAGCACCGGACTCATTGCCGAGAAGGAGGCGGAGATCCGTGCCGCCACCGAGAAGCGGCTGCTCTGTCAGAAGAGCGAGACCGAGGCGCTGGCCAAGGGCCGTGCCGCCTCCGACGAGCGGGAAGAGATGGGCCGGGAGATGGCCCGTCTGGCCGAGCGGAAGGCCGCCGCCGAGAGCGAATACGACCAGATGGCCGCAAAGCTCTGGGACGAGTACCAGCTGACCCTCTCGCAGGCCGAGGCGCTCTGTGTGGAGTTCGAGAACATCAACGCCCTCCGGGCACAGGTGGCCGACCTGCGCGGAAAGATCCGCGCACTGGGCAGCGTCAACGTCAGCGCTATCGAGGAGTATCAGGAGGTCAAAGCCCGCTACGATGCCCTCCGGGCACAGGTGGAGGACGTTGAGGGCAGCAAAAACGAGCTGACCCGGATGATAAACGGCCTGTCGAACCAGATGAGGGACATCTTCACCGACAGCTTCCGAGCCATCAACGAGAACTTCGGGCGGGTCTTCACGGAGCTGTTCGGCGGCGGCGAGGCCAGCCTCGTCCTCGAGGACGAGAGCGATGTGCTCGCCTGCGGCATCGGCATCCGGGTGGCCCCGCCGGGCAAGGTCATCAAGAATCTGGAGGCGCTGTCCGGCGGCGAACAGGCGCTGGTGGCCATCAGCATCTACTTCGCCATCCTTGCCGTCAACCCTGCGCCCTTCTGCATCCTCGATGAGATCGAAGCCGCGCTGGACGACGCCAACGTCGTCCGCTTTGCCCAGTATCTCCGCCGGGTGAGCGACAAGACCCAGTTCATCGTCATCACCCACCGCCGCGGCACGATGGAGGCCGCCAATGTCCTCTACGGCGTCACCATGCAGGAGGACGGCGTCTCCAAGCTGCTCAAGCTCGACCTTGAACAGGTTGACGCGGAGATGGTTTCGTAGGTATAATAAAAGTAGCCCTCTCAGGCGCTCCGCGCCAGCTCCCCCAGAGGGGGAGCCATTGTCAGACCGGGAAACTTTGAGCTGGCCGCTGAAAGTCTGATTGGGCATAAAATGCCGGGCCTTGCTACAGAGGTTAGCATCCGTTGACCTTGACAACAGGGCACTACTGTTTCCGATACAAAAAACTTCTCTCGTCCCGCGTGAGCCTGACCGGCACGCCAGAGCCTCTCCCTCTGGGAGAGGTGGCTGCGAAGCAGACGGAGAGGGCAACAAAACATATTAAGGAGAGAACCAATGGGACTCTTTGGATTTGGCAAAAAAGAAAAGGACAAAATGAAGGATGGCCTCGAAAAGACCCGCACGGGCTTTTGGGGCAGCATCATGAACACCCTCACCGGCAGCAAGATCGACGACGACCTTTACGATGAGCTGGAAGAGCAGCTCATCCTCGCCGACGTGGGCGGCGATGTGGCCATCAAGCTGGTGGATGCGCTCCGCGACCGGGTGCAGGAAAAGGGCCTCAAGACCGGCGAACAGGCGGCCGACGCTCTGCGCGGCCTCATCGCCGACGAGATGCGCCCGGAGGCCGAGATGGCGCTGGACGGCCACCCCGCCGTCATCCTCGTCATCGGCGTCAACGGCGTGGGCAAGACCACCAGCATCGCCAAGCTGGCCGACTACTACACCCGTCAGGGCAAAAAGGTCATGCTGGCCGCAGGCGACACCTTCCGCGCCGCCGCCAGCGAGCAGCTGGAGATCTGGGCCGGTCGGGCCGGAGTGCCCATCGTCAAGGCAGGCGAGGGTGCGGACCCTGCCGCTGTCATCTTCGACACCGTGAAGTCCGCCGCCGCCCGGGGCTATGACATGGTCATCGCCGACACCGCAGGCCGTCTGCACAACAAGTCGAACCTGATGAATGAGCTGTCCAAGATCAGCCGGAGCGTCAAGAAGGCCGCGCCCGAGGCCAGTCTCGAGACGCTGCTGGTGCTGGACGCCATCACGGGCCAGAACGCCATCAGTCAGGCCAAGGAATTCTGCAAGGCCGCCGACGCCACCGGCATCATCCTCACCAAGCTCGACGGCACGGCGAAGGGCGGCTGCGTGGTGGCCGTCAAGCAGCGCCTCGGCCTGCCGGTGCGGTTCATCGGCGTGGGCGAGGGCATCGACGACCTCATTCCCTTCACCCCGGAGGGCTTTGTGGAAGAGCTGATTCCCCGCACGGGATGGAAGCATTGAGCCCTCTCCGTCACCTGCGGTGACACCTCTCCCCAAGAGGGGCAACGACGACGACCGCCGCCAGTGGCGGAAACAGGGAGGAGTTGTTGGGGCAGCGGCCAGCAGGATGCGAGCGACAGTGAAGCAGACGCTGGGTGCCGCAACCCGGGTGCGAAGCACCACTGGCGTGCCGGGCAGGCCGACGCTGGACGAGCAAGGCTCGATGCCCCGGAGACAGTAGTGCCCTGCTGCCGAGGGCAGGGGGCAACAGACATAGAAAGGGAGCAACCCGATGAGAATTTGTGCAGCTACCGGCAACGCCGGAAAGCTCCGCGAGCTGCGGCGCATCCTCGAGGCACAGGGCCACGAGGTGGTCAGCCAGAAGGAGCTTGGCATCACCATCGAGCCGGACGAGACCGGCACCACCTTTGAGGAGAATGCCCTCATCAAGGCCGAGACCATCTGCAAGGCCAGCGGCCTGCCCACCATCGCCGACGACTCCGGCCTCTGCGTGGACGCGCTGGGCGGTGCGCCCGGCGTCTACAGCGCCCGCTACTGCGGCCATCACGGCGACGACGAGGCCAACAACGACAAGCTTCTCGAGGAGATGAAGGACGTCCCGGCGGAGCAGCGCGGCGCGAAGTTCGTGGCAGCGGTCTGCTTCATCCTGCCCACCGGCCAGCATCTCACCTGCCGGGGCGAGTGCCCGGGCAGGGTGGCCTTCGAGCGGCTGGCCGGGGACTACGGCTTCGGCTACGACCCGCTGTTCATCCCGGCCGAGTGCGGCGTGGGCAGGACCGGCAAGCGCCCCAACACAGAGGGCCGCAGCTACGCCCAGCTCACCCCCGACGAAAAGGACGCCATCAGCCACCGCGGCAATGCGCTGGCCCAGATGGAGAAGCAGCTGCCGGAGTTTTTGAAGAAAGCGGAGTGATGTTCTCTTTTGCCGCCAAAAGAGAACCAGAAAACCGCCAGCGATTTCGACGCGCTGGATCCACGAGAAAGGGGCTGCTCGCCCCTTTCAGACCCCAAAGGAGTAGTCGAAACGGAAAAAAGCTAGCCGCTTCGCTAAACGCTTTTTTCTCGTTTCTCCGATTTGAAGTCGCTGCGCGACGGATGTTCCTTTTTTGCAACCAATACTGAATATTAAAATAAAACGAATCACAAAGGAGAAACTACAATTATGCTGACGAGCAAACAGCGCGCGATCCTGCGCGGCAAGGCAAACACCATGGACCCCGTATTCATCGTGGGTAAGGGCGAGATCGACGAGACCATGATCCAGGGCGTCAAGGACTGCCTCGAGGCCCGCGAACTCATCAAGCTGAAGGTGCTGGAGAGCAGCATGTACAACGCCCGTGAGGCTTCCGTCAAGCTGGCGGAGGCCACCGGCGCCGACTGTGTGCAGGTCATCGGCTCCAAGTTCGTGCTCTACCTCCAGAAAAAGAAGGACAGCGCCTACGCCGACCTGCTGAAGTAATGCGGGTCCTGCTTTACGGCGGCTCCTTCGACCCCCCTCACTACGGCCATATGAACAACCTCCGCGCCGCCGCCGCCCGGGTAAGGCCCGACCGCGTGGTGGTCATGCCGGCGGGCGTCTCGCCCTTCAAGCAGGGTACGACCGCCTCCGGCCCGCTCCGGGTGGAAATGTGCGGGTGCTTTGCCGCGCTGGCCCGGGAGCTGGGCTTCGGCCTCGAAGTCAGCGGCTGGGAAGTGGAGCAGGCCGCGCTGGGCAGGAAAAATTACAGCGTACTCACGCTGGAAAAGCTGGCCCGGGAGAACCCCGGCGATGAGCTGTATCTGGCCATCGGCAGCGATATGCTGCTCAGCTTCGACGGGTGGTGCCGCTGGGAGGACATCCTGAAGCTGGCCCGTCTGGTGGTCACGAGCCGGAACGTCGGCGACGACCCGGCGCTCCACGCAAAGGCCCGCCAGCTGGACGAAAGCGGGAGCCGCATCCTGTTCGCGCCGGTGGAAGCTCTGCCCATGGCGTCCAGCGCCCTCCGCGCCCGGCTCGCGGCCGGAGAGGAATGCGAAAAAGAGCTTCCGGCCTCGGTGCGCCGGGTCATCCGGCGCGAGGGGCTTTACACCAAAGGAGAAGAAATCACAAATGAACCAGAAACAGGCAAAAGAGCTTGTGCGCAGCCGGTTGAGTGACAAGCGCTACGAGCATACCCTGAATGTGAAAAAGATGGCCGTCAAGCTGGCCAAGCGCCACGGCGTGGATGAGAACAGGGCCGCGCTGGCTGCGCTGCTCCATGACGCTGCGAAAGAGATCTCCAAAGACGAGATGCGTGCGCTGATGCGCCAGTATCCCCAGTACGCCGAGGGCGGAGAGGCCCGGCCCACCCCGGTCTGGCACGGCATCTGTGCCGCCATCCTCGCCCGCACCCAGTGGGGCGTGGAGGACGAAGCCATCCTCTCCGCCATCGCCTGCCACACGGCGGGCAAGGCGGGGATGTCCAAGCTGGATAAGGTGGTCTATCTGGCCGACATGACCAGCAAGGAGCGGGACTGGCCCGGCGTGGGCAAGCTGCGGAAGCTGGAGCTGAAGGACCTCGACGCTGCTATGCTGGCGGCCCTCCGGCAGACCAACGATTTCGTCCTCTCGCAGGGCAAGCCGCTGGACCCCGAATCCGCTGCTGCCTACGAGGACATCCTGAACCATCAGAAAAAAGAATGCTGATTGCGAATCGTGGGGAAGAATGGTATACTAAAAAGAGCACAGGAGCTTTGGCCGACGGCCGGCCTGCTCCCTAAAACGCTTGGAAGGAATAAGATGGAATGAGTCAGAATCCGCGTCATATCAAGACAGACCGTTCACTCAACCGCCCGACGGAACAGCGGGCCGAAAAAGCCTCCGCGTCCCGGCCTGTGCAGCCTGCCCAGCCGGACTTCTTTGCAGAGGAAGGACCCGCAGAGCCGCTGCGCCGCGCAGGCGCAGGCGGCGGCGCAAAGCCGCCCCGTGCCCCGTCTCCCGCAGGCAGAAGCGAGCCGCCCCGCCGCCGCAAAAAGAAGAAAAAGACCCCGCTCTGGCTCCCGCTGGTCGTGACGCTGGCGGTGCTGGCCGTCATCTCAGGCGTGGTGGTGTATGCCGCCAGCATGGTGAACCGGGTGGAGGAGAATATCCGCCCGGAGGAGGATGCTCCCTCCATCATCGAGGAGATCCAGACCCTCGAGGAATACAAGGGCGATGTGGTGAACATCCTCGTCTGCGGCATCGACTACGAGGAGGGCCGCAACTACTCCAACGACCCCACCTCCAACGACGGCATGACGGACATGATCCTCTACTGCCAGTTCGACATCAAGGGCGGTGCGCTGCGGATGCTGCAGATCCCCCGCAACAGCCTCGTGACCGCCAAGAGCCGCAAGGTCGCCCTTTCGAACGGCAAGACCTACGCTGCCACCAACTATCAGATCAACTCCGTGGCCCTGTCCAACGGCGGCAGCATCGCAGCGCTGGCTGAGGTCATCTATGACCAGTACAAGCTGCCCATCGACTACTATGTGACGGTGGATATGCAGGCGCTGGTGGAGATGGTGGACAACTTCGGCGGCATCGAGGTCTATATCCCCCACGATATGTCCTTTGCAGGCAGCGCTCTCAAGAAGGGCTACCGCAATCTGGACGGCACATCGGCGGAGTTCTTCGTCCGCTGCCGCCACGGTCAGGGCTACTCCAACTCGGACATCGACCGCCTGAATATGCAGCGCTACTTCTACGCCGGCCTGTTCAAGCGGGTGCGCAGCATGGGCATCACTGACGTGCTCAACCAGCTGCCGCTGGTCTTCAACAACTATATCCACACGGATATGGATCTGACCACCATCGCCAAGATGCTGGTGTCCTTCACCCGCATCGACAGCGCCAACATCATGCTGGCGCAGACCCCTGTTTTCATGGGCGTGCCCAATGTGGGCGCGACCGAGAGCTTTGACGGCTACTCCTGTGTGGTGCCGGACGCCGGTTCCATCGCAGAGCTGCTCAACACCTATTTCCGCAATTATACCGGCCCGGTGAGTGCCGACGAGCTGAACCTCGTGACGGACAGCTGGCCCCACGGCACCGCCTCCACCAGCGCCAACGTCCAGTTCGTGGGCCAGCTGGATAAGGAGTCGGACGACGCCATCCTCAGCGGCGACACCGATGTGGCAGGCGCGACCACCACCGACGGTCAGCCGGTCGGACAATGATAAGGAGAAACATCTATGGATAAGAACATCGACAGCAAGACCCTTGCCATTGAGATCGCAAAGATCCTCGACAAGAAGAAGGCGCAGGACGTGCGGGTGCTCAAGGTGGACAGCCTGACTGTCCTCACCGACTACTTCGTCATCGCTTCCGGTACGTCCACCACACAGGTCGGCTCTCTGGCCGATGAGGTGGAGTACGAGCTTTCCCAGAGCGGCATCGAGCCGCACACCACCGAGGGCTTCGACTCCAAGAACTGGGTGCTGCTGGACTATTCCAGCGTCATCGTCCATGTCTTCGTGCCCAACACCCGCACCTACTACGACCTCGAGCACCTGTGGGCCGACAGCGAACCCATCGACATCTCGGAGTATCTGACCCCGGATAACAGTCTGTAAGGAGAACGGCCTTGCCCTCTCCGTCAGCGCTGCGCGCTGCCACCTCTCCCAAAGGGAGAGGCTTCTGGCTCCCCCTTTGGGGGAGCTGGACGCGAAGCGGCCTGAGAGGGCAAGCCGCCTGAATATTTTGTAGCAAAGAAAGTCTGGAGCTGATTACAAAAATGAAGTATGATTACAAGGCCGTGGAGGCCAAGTGGCAGAAGGTGTGGGAGGACGAAAAGACCTTCCACGTTGAGATCGACCACGCCAAGCCCAAGTTCTATGCACTGGTGGAGTTCCCGTACCCCTCGGGTGCGGGCCTGCACGTCGGCCATCCCCGCAGCTACACTGCGCTGGATGTCGTGAGCCGCAAGCGCCGCCAGAACGGCTACAACGTGCTCTACCCGATGGGCTGGGACGCTTTTGGTCTGCCCACCGAGAACTTCGCCATGAAGAACCACATCCACCCGGCCATCGTCACCAAGAGCAACGTGGATCATTTCCGTAGCCAGCTCAAGGCGCTGGGCTTCTCCTTTGACTGGGATCGTGAGATCAACACCACCGACCCCGAGTACTACAAGTGGACCCAGTGGATCTTCCTGCAGCTGTACAAGAAGGGTCTGGCCTACAAGAAGGAAATGAACGTCAACTGGTGCACCGGCTGCAAGTGCGTGCTGGCAAATGAGGAAGTTGTCAACGGCGTGTGCGAGCGTTGCGGCAGCGAGGTCGTGCACAAGGTCAAGAGCCAGTGGATGCTCAAAATCACCGCTTATGCCGACAAGCTGATCGACGGCCTGGATGGTCTGGATTACATCGAGCGCGTTGCCACCCAGCAGAAGAACTGGATCGGCCGCAGCCATGGTGCAGAGGTGAACTTCGGTACCACCGCAGGCGATACCCTGACGGTTTACACCACCCGTTGCGATACTCTGTTCGGCGCTACCTACATGGTCGTCTCCCCGGAGCACGCCATGGTCAAGGAGTGGCTGGAAAAGGGCCTGCTCAAGAATGCGGATGCCGTTACGGCCTATCAGGCAGAGGCTGCCCGCAAGAGCGATTTCGAGCGCAGTGAGCTGAACAAGGAAAAGACCGGCGTGAAGCTGGAGGGCGTGATGGGCATC
>OKTU01001292.1_pt1 | contig 12263 bp, 10 predicted proteins | sample 1606311 | NCBI WGS metagenome assembly OKTU01 (sample SAMEA3879557, study PRJEB24766) | human gut metagenome | biome: human-associated habitat; feature: feces | place: USA | collected 1985/1987
GTTACATGGAAAGCACCGGATGGAAGAACATATTCTTACAATGCTTCGTATGCACCTGAAAAAAGCAATTCAGTGACGCTTTATTATAAAGGAACTGACTATAGAAATGGAATTATAAAAACCGACGTTGCGTCGTGGATAAAGTTCTATGCAGCTTTTACGGTTATCATCGGCGGTTTGATTTTTTGGATTTATAAGATTTTTCATAAGAAAAAACATGTTATATCAAAATAATGCTGTGCCAATATAATAATATCTGTTGGTTAAAGGCTCTGAGACATCACATTTGTGTGTTTCGGAGTCTTTTTTGTTACGGCGGTGTAAGGTTACGCTGTTGCAACGGTAGGAAGATGTCAGCGATGACACGGCAATAATTCCGCTGGGGTGCACTAATCGCAGTTTTATAAAAAATTTTGAATTTAAGTATTGAATTTGGCAAAGAATCATAATATAATGTTTCAAGAATTCCTAGTAAGCCAATCGGAATTCTGAAAATAACAAGATTGTGAAAGGATGAAAAATGATGAGCAATAATTTGTTGGAAGTAAAAGACTTGTCAGTAAATGTTGAAGAACAGCAGATTCTTCGTGGTATAAATTTGAATATTGGTAAAGGGGAGACTCATGTGCTTATGGGACCTAACGGTGCAGGTAAATCTACACTCGGATACACTATAATGGGTAATCCTAAGTACAGCGTTACAGGCGGCGAGATTATATTTAACGGAAAGAATATAGTTGATGAAGAGGTTAATGTAAGAGCAAAAGACGGAATATTCTTATCATTCCAGAATCCTATCGAAATACCGGGAATTTCACTCAGCAATTTTATAAGAAGTGCATTGGAGCAGAGAAATGGTAAGAGAATCCGTCTCTGGGAATTCAAGAAAGAATTAAAAAAGGCAATGGAAGTTCTTGATATGGATGAGTCATATGCGGAAAGAGACCTTAATGTGGGATTTTCAGGTGGTGAGAAAAAGAAGGCAGAGATTTTACAGCTTCTTATGTTAAAGCCGTCTCTTGCTATTCTTGACGAGACAGATTCTGGCCTTGATGTAGATGCGGTGCGTACAGTATCTAAGGGTGTCTGTGAATATCAGAAGGACAAGGAGGGTTCTCTTCTTATTATCACACATAATACTAAGATTCTTGAATCACTCCACGTTGATTACACACATGTTCTTGTAGATGGTAAGATTGTTACAACAGGCGGAGCAGAGCTTGTAGAAGAGATTAACAATAACGGATTTGACAGATTTGTGAAGGGAGAGTAATTACCCATGAGAGAAAAGACGAACGTCAATGATGTAGACAGAAGTATGTATGACTTCCGAAATGAAGAAAAAGATGTATACAGAGTAAAAGAAGGACTTACACCAGCGATTGTAGAAAAGATTTCATCTGAGAAACATGACCCTGTGTGGATGCAGAATTTCAGACTTGAGTCACTTCAGATTTACAATGAGATGAAAGTTCCTGACTGGGGTCCGTCAATTGAGGGACTCAATATGGACGATATTGTAACTTATGTCCGTCCAAATACTAAAATGAGTGCAAAGTGGTCTGATGTTCCGGAAGATATTAAGGATACATTTGAAAAACTTGGTATTCCTCAGGCAGAAAGAAAATCACTTGCCGGGGTTGGTGCACAGTATGACTCAGAACTTGTATACCACAATGTCCGTGAAGAAGTTGCAGCACAGGGGGTTGTATACACAGATATGGAAAGTGCATTGACAGGTGAGTATGCAGATATGGTTAAAAAGCATTTTATGAAGCTTGTAACACCTAGAGACCATAAATTTGCCGCACTTCACGGAGCTGTATGGTCAGGCGGTTCATTTGTATATGTACCACCCGGAGTTTCAGTTGAGATTCCGTTACAGTCATATTTCAGACTTAATGCACCAGGGGCAGGACAGTTTGAACATACGCTTATTATTGTAGATGAGGGTGCATATCTTCACTTTATTGAAGGATGTTCAGCACCTAAATATAATGTTGCCAATCTTCATGCCGGTTGCGTTGAATTATTTGTTGGTAAGAATGCGAAACTCAGATATTCAACTATAGAGAACTGGTCAAAGAATATGTATAACCTTAATACAAAGCGTGCATTAGTAGAAGAAGGCGGTACTATTGAGTGGGTATCAGGTTCATTTGGCTCACATGTTTCATACCTTTATCCTATGAGTGTATTAAACGGAGAAGGTGCGAGAGCAGAATTTACAGGAATAACATTTGCTGGAAAAGGACAGAATCTTGATACAGGCACAAAAGTTGTCCATAATGCACCTAAGACGACATCATATGTCAATACGAAGTCAATTTCAAAAGATGGCGGCATAAGTACATTCAGAAGCTCTGTTGTTGTAAAACCACAGGCAAAGCAAAGCAAGTCTGCAGTATCATGCCAGTCACTTATGCTTGATGATATTTCCCGCTCAGATACAATTCCGGCAATGGATATAAGAACAAAGGATGCTGATGTCGGACATGAAGCAAGAATTGGAAGAATCAGCGATGAGGCTGTATTCTATCTTATGTCGAGAGGTATTTCCGAGGAAGAGGCAAGAGCAATGATTGTAAGTGGTTTTGCCGATAATGTATCAAAAGAACTTCCTCTTGAATATGCAGTTGAAATGAATAATCTTATCCGCCTTGAAATGAAGGGCAGCATAGGTTAATGATGCAGAAATGGAGAGTAATATGGATATTAAGATAAATGAATTGTCAGCAAAAACATTTAACTGGCTGGGAATGAATGAAAGCGTTGTCAAAGATGTGCCGGAATTTGAGTGCGGAAGCATGGTTGTGACAACTCCTGACGAAGTTACATGTGAAAGAGAACTTGTGGACAGTATTGCACTTTCCGGCATTGACAAAGAAACAAGCGGCATGGGAAGAGATATTGATGAACTTATAAGTGATTCAGGCGTAAACAGCTTTGTTTTAAAGACAAAACCGGGAATTACATCGTCAAAACCGGCTATAGTAAAAGTGCCTGCTGATGCGGGAACAATTAACAAGCTTGTTATTGAGACGGATAAGGACAGCATAATAACTGTTGTGATGGATTATCTTGCAGACAGTCTGCATGATGAAGAAAAAAATAAAATGTTTGGTGTCCAGACAAGAATACAGGCCGGAAGCGGCTCAAAAGTTAATCTTGTCCAGCTGTTAAGACATTCTTCAGATTATTCATGCCTTAATGATATCGGGGCGGTTCTTGATGATAATGCACGACTTAACATAGTACAGGTTATACTTGATGGCGATAAAAATTATATGGGGTGCCGTGTTGTTCTTAAAGGAAAAGGAAGTTCATTAAAGACTGATATCGGTTATATGGTAAACAATGACAGCAGACTTGATATGAACTATGAAGTCGTTCATGAAGGAAAAGTTACAGAGAGTGAAATAAATGCAGCCGGTGTATTGAAAAACGGTGCATTTAAGCTGTTCAGAGGTACAATTGATTTTAAGAAATGGGCAGCCGGTGCTGTAGGTAACGAAAAAGAGGATGTGCTCTTGCTTGATGATAATGTTGTAAACCAGACAATTCCTATTATTTTATGTGCTGAGGAAGATGTTGAAGGTAACCATGGTGCAACAATAGGTGAGCTTGATGAGCAGATAATGCTTTATATGCAGGCAAGAGGTCTCAGCCGTGAACAGGTATATGAAGAAATGTCAAAGGCAAGAATTAAGGCGGTATGTAATCTTATACCGGATGAGGATACTAAAAATATGATGAGTGATTACCTTGAAGGTGAACAGTTACTTGAAAATGGAGGCGAGCAGGAGAATGAATAAAGAGCAGTTCAGACAACAGGGGATTGAAATAAGAAAAGATTTTCCGCTTTTTAATTCTGCTGATGTTGTATATCTTGACAATGCTGCAACTTCACAAAAGCCTGAATGTGTAATACAGGCAGAGCGTGATTTCTATGAAAAGTCAAATGCAAATCCGCTTCGAGGTCTTTACGCACTTGCTGAGAAAGCAACAAAAGAGTATGAAGATGCAAGAAAGACAGTTGCAGATTTTATCGGTGCAGCAGATTCATCAGAAATCATATTTACAAGAAATGCAACTGAAGGACTTAATCTTGCCGCATACTGCCTTTCACAGATAATGTTAAAAGAAGACGATGAGATTGTTGTAAGCATCATGGAACATCACAGCAATCTTTTACCATGGCAGCAGGCCGCAAGAAGAACAGGTGCGGTTCTTAAATTTATTGAATGTTCAAAAGACGGCGTTATAACAGATGAAGCTTTTGAAAATGCTATAACAGATAAGACGAAAATAGTTGCAATGACACAGATTTCCAATGTACTTGGAAGTAAGAATGATATAAAGAAATATGCTTCATATTGCCATGACAGAGGAATTGTTTTTGTTGCTGATGGAGCACAGAGTGTTCCGCATATTCCTGTTAATGTCCAGGAACTTGGAGTGGACTTCCTTTCATTTTCGGGACATAAAATGTTTGCACCTATGGGAATTGGCGTATTATATGGAAGGAAATCACTTCTTGAGCAGATGCCACCATTTCTTTATGGTGGTGAAATGATTGAATCCGTTACAAGAGAAAGTGCGGTATATGCGGAGGTTCCTCACAAGTTTGAAGCGGGAACAGTTAATGCGTCAGGTGCGGTTGCACTGGCAGAGGCGATAAGATATATCAACAAAACCGGATTTGATGTTATACAGGAAAGAGAAGATTATCTTACAAAGTATGCTTTTGAAAAAATGACAGCCGTAAATGGTGTGCATATTATAGGCTCGCCTGATGCATCATCACATCACGGAATATTATCATTTACACTTGACGGAGTACATCCGCATGATGTAGCATCTATACTTGATGCAGATAATATAGGAGTGCGTGCCGGACACCACTGTGCACAGCCGCTTCTTGCATATCTTGGTATTTCTTCATCTACAAGAGTGAGTCTTGCGTTTTACAATACATGTGAAGAAATAGATACATTTGTGGATAGTCTTTCACAGATAAGGAGACAGATGGGTTATGGAGAATAAGACATTCTATAATGAGGTACTGACAGACCACAATCTTCATCCTGGTCATAAGCATGCACTTGATGATGCCAATATGATTCTTGAGGGTGTTAATCCAAGCTGTGGTGATGACATTTTTCTCAATCTTAAATTTGAGGACGGAGTTATCAAAGATGGTTCATTTCAGGGTGACGGCTGTGCTATATCACAGGCTTCAGCTGATATGATGCTTGATCTGATTGTTGGAAAAACAAAAGAAGAAGCTTTACAGCTTGCTGATATTTTTTTGAGAATGATAAAGGGTGAAGCATCAGATGATGAAATTGACCAGCTTGAGGAAGCATCAGTATTAAAGGATATTTCGCATATGCCGGCAAGAGTAAAATGTGCTGTGCTTGGATGGCGTACATTAAATGAAATGTTTAAAGATGGTAAATAAGTACTATTGGTGAGTTTATATTTCCCTGTTACATTTACAGCTAATATATTTAGGTGTTATAATTATATGCAACAAAGATGTATTAGCTAATGATGTAATCAGGGGATTTTATTTTATGAAACAGAAGAAAAACGGTTTTTTTATTACAATTTTGCTGCTTTTGATATCGTTGGCTTTTATTGTGACGGTATCAGTTGTATTTAATAATATAAAGACAAATCTTGAACGCGAAATTATTTCGAGTCTCAGTGAGGAAGCTGAAGAGAATGCAGCTTTGATTGAAAAAGAGATTGATGCAAAATTTGGTGTATTGCAAAGTTTTGCAAATGAATTATCGTCAACAGGTGATGAGATTGAAGAGATTCGCGATATGAAGAGTTTCGTTGAAGTGTATAATTTTAGAAGAATGGGATTTGTTGACCTTAATGGTATTGCGAAGACGACAGATGGATTTGAAAAAGATTTGTCATTCAGGGAATTCTATCAGGTTGGTCTTAAAGGTGAATCATTTATTACAGAATCGCTTCCGGAGACTATAGGTGATTATACAGAAGATATGATAAATATTCTCAGCGTTCCTGTATATGATAATAAAGGTGAGATTAAGGGCGTGTTGTTTGCTACATATCTTACAGAAAAATTTCACGAAGTGATATTTTCAGATTCATTTCAGGGTGAAGGATATACATATATTGTTGCCGGCGATGGTGATGTAATATCATCATATGGTGACGGGATGCAGAAAGAATATGATAATATTTTCATATATACAGGTGATGCGGCACAATATGACGATGCCATACAGGAAAAAGTTGAAAATGATATGCGGGAGAAGATTAGCAGGGTTGGTATAGGTGTTAATGAGGATAACGATAAGTATTTTTATTGCTATAAACCACTCGAGATTGAGTCTGCTGATATGAACTGGTATATTTTCTCTATTGAACCAAAGAGTGTTCTTGATGAAAGAATGCATCCTATAATGAGAGATATACAGTTTCTTACAGTTATCCTTATATGTATCCTTGTTATGGCTAATATTATATTCTTATATTACAATGTAAGAATAAGACAGGAATTATTCAGGCTTGCATATAAAGATAGTATTACAGGTGGAGATAATTTCTCAAATTTCAAGGAAAAAGCAAAGAAGTATGAAAATACAGAAGGATATGTAATTGCACTTGATATAAGTGAGTTTAAGCTCGTCAATAATGTATGCGGCAACGCCCGTGGTGATGAAGTATTAAAGGTTATATGGGATGTCATAATGGCTAATTGCAATGATAATGAGCAGGCAGCCAGAGTTAATGCTGACAGGTTTGTAATATTCTGGATTGAAAGCAGCAAAAAGACAGTTACTTACCGTATCGAAAAGCTGATAAATGAGATTGAAGGCATATCAGAGCAGTTGAGCGTGCCTAGATTGTATCCTGTAATAGGAATACGTGCTGTAGAAAAGCTTGATGATGCAGATAAACGTTATGGTGACGCATTGAGAGCTAAAGCACTTGTAAAGAATAGACGTGACCGTCATTATGCTTTTTATGATGAGATTGATTATGATACAATAGTTGAGAATAAAAACCTGGAGAATGGTTTTGAGAAAGCACTTGCAGATAAGAAATTTGAAGTGTGGTATCAGCCTAAATTTAACTCACATACAGGTAAAATAGTTGGCTCAGAGGCACTTATCAGATGGCGTGCGGATGATGGTTCACTTATTTCACCCGGACGGTTTATTCCTTTGTTTGAAAAAAATGGTAATATAATAAGACTTGATGAATATGTATTCCGTGAAGTGTGCAGACAGCAGAAAGAATGGCAGAAAGAAGGGATTCAGATACTTCCTGTATCTGTAAACATTTCCAGATTCAGCCTCTACTATTCAAATGTTGTAGAAAAATATGAGAGGATAATTAATTATTATGATGTGGATCATAAGTATGTACAGATAGAGATTACAGAGAGTGCAATAATTGAAAATACTGTGATTGTTGAACTTATACAGAAATTCCATGATGCAGGTTTCGATATTCTTCTGGACGATTTTGGAAGTGGATATTCATCACTTGCATCTCTTAACCAGATGCCATTTGATACAATTAAGCTTGATAAAAGCCTTGTTGATTATGTTGGCAATGAAAATGGTGAGAAGCTTCTTAAATTTATTGTACAGCTTGTCCAGAGTCTTGGAATGAAGATAACAGCAGAAGGGGTAGAATATAAAGAACAGCTTGATTTTCTTGAAAATCTTAACTGTGATGACATACAGGGGTTCTATTTTTCAAAACCTCTTATGTTAGCAGATTTTTCAGCAAAACTGACGGAAAATAATTAATAAATAAAACTATTGAAATGCTAGGAAATAAAGTGATAAGCGGATGCCTGAAGCATCCGCTTATATTATGAAAGAGGATAGAATCTATGCTTACACAATTTTCAAGAACAGAGCTTCTGCTTGGTAAGGAAGCAATGGATAAACTTGCAGCTTCAAGAGTTGCGGTGTTCGGAGTCGGCGGAGTCGGCGGATATGTATGCGAGGCACTTGTGAGAAGTGGTGTCGGTGCATTTGACCTGATAGATGATGATAAGGTTTGTCTTACAAACCTTAATAGACAGATAATTGCGACAAGAAAAACAGTTGGGCAGTATAAAACAGAAGTTATGCGTGACAGAATCCTTGAAATTAATCCTAAGGCGGATGTGAGAATTCACAAATGTTTTTTTCTGCCTGAAAATGCAGATGAATTTCCATTTGATGAGTATGACTATATAGTTGATGCAGTTGATACTGTTACAGCAAAAATTGAGCTTGTAATGAAAGCCAACGAGATGAATATTCCGATTATAAGCAGCATGGGAGCAGGAAATAAACTTGAACCAAGCATGTTTCAGGTGGCTGATATATATAAGACAAAGGTATGCCCTCTTGCAAAAGTTATGCGAAGAGAGTTAAAGAAACGTGGAATTAAGAAGCTGAAAGTTGTATATTCAGAAGAAAAGCCGGTAAGACCTCTTGAAGATATGGCGATAAGCTGTCGTACAAACTGCATATGTCCACCTGGTGCACAGCATAAATGCACGGAGAGAAGAGTTATTCCGGGCAGTACAGCATTTGTTCCGTCTGTTGTTGGACTTATAATAGCAGGTGAAGTTGTTAAAGATTTATGTGATTATAAAAGACGTGACGAATAAAGCAAGGAGAATTTATGGCAGATATTACAGAAAACCAGCAGATTAAATATGAAAACCTGAAGCAGTATATTAAAGAATTTGGCTCTGTTGCAGTGGCATTTTCAAGTGGAGTTGATTCTACGTTTTTGTTAAAGGCAGCACATGATGTGCTCGGTGATAACGCCATAGCTGTCACAGCACGTTCATGTTCATTTCCTAAAAGAGAACTCAATGAGGCAGTGGATTTCTGCAAAAAAGAGGGAATAAGACATTTTATATGTGATTCTGAGGAATTAAAAATAGAAGGATTTGCCCAGAATCCGAAAAACAGATGTTATCTTTGTAAACATGAACTTTTTGAAGAAATCAAAAAAATTGCTGATGAAAATGGAATTGCATGTATTGCAGAAGGCTCCAATATGGACGATAATGGGGATTACAGGCCAGGACTTAAAGCAGTTGCCGAGCTTGGCATAAAGAGCCCATTAAGAGAGAGCAAAATGACAAAGGACGATATAAGAGCATTGTCAAAAATGCTGGGACTTCCTACATGGAACAAACAGTCATTTGCCTGTCTTTCTTCAAGATTTGTATATGGAGAGACTATTAATGAAGAGAAACTGGGAATGGTAGACAAAGCAGAGCAGCTTCTTCTTGATATGGGATTTCATCAGGTAAGAGTAAGAATTCATGGTATGATGGCAAGAATTGAAATTGAACCGGCTGAATTTGATAAACTTATGAAAGAAGAAAACAGATTTAAAATTGTGCAGGAATTTAAAAAGTATGGTTTTACATATGTTACACTGGACCTTTTGGGATACAGATGTGGAAGTATGAATGAGACACTTAAAGACGAGGAGAAAAGATAAGTGAAAATTAGCAGTATTGTGGGAAAAGACAAATTGACACTGTCATTTGAAGTATTTCCGCCTAAGACGGATTCAGATTTTGAAAAAGTTAAAGAAGCTGCTTTTGGAGTGGCAGCAATAAAGCCGGCATATATAAGTGTTACATATGGTGCCGGTGGAAGTACAAGCACAAATACGCTTGCAATAGCAAAAGGAATTCAGGAAAAATATGGTGTTGCAACAATTGCACATCTTACATGCGTTGGAGCATCAAAAGATTCAATTATAAAATCACTTTCTGATATGAGAGATGCAGGAATAGAAAATGTACTTGCACTTCGTGGTGATAAGCCTAAGTGGTTTGATGGAGAACCTTTTAAAGAATACAAATATGCATCTGAACTTGTATCAACAATAAAAGAGTTTGGTGGTTTTTCTGTAGGTGGTGCATGTTATCCTGAAGTACACCCTGATTCAGCAAACAGACAGGAAGATATAATTAATCTTAAAAAGAAGGTTGATGCCGGATGTGAATTTCTTACAACACAGATGTTTTTTGATAACAGCGTTTATTATGATTTTGTTGAAAATGTGCGTAAAGCAGGAATTGATGTGCCGGTAATTCCGGGAATAATGCCTATTACAAGAGAATCACAAATTGAAAATGTAATAAAACTTTCAGGCTGTAAGATGCCACAGCAGTTTATTAAAATTGTAGACAGATTTAAAGAAGACAAAGCATCAATGAAGCAGGCAGGAATTATATATGCGACACAACAGATACTTGATTTATATGCAAACGGAGTGAAAAACGTCCATGTATATTCAATGAATGATTCATCTGTTGCAGGTGCAATTTACAATAATCTGTCTGATATTTTATCAATGTAAATAACGGAGTGCAGAGTATGAGTATATCAGTAAAAAGAATGAAAAAACTCTTAAAAGATGATTATCAGATTATAGATATAAGAAGTGCTGCTGAGATTGCACACGGCGAAATTCCGGGAGCAGTAATCGTGGCACCTGAAAATGTACTTGATAATAAAAATATAGATTATTCTAAAAAACTCATTATATGTTGTGCAAGAGGCGAGAAAAGCGAGGAGACAGCCAGGCTTTTACAGTTGGAGGGTTACGATGCACAAAGTCTTGAAGGTGGATTTGGGGCATGGCTTCTTGATAAAATGAGCATGACTGATGAAAATGAGAAGGCTTTTGAAGTAGAAAAGAGTCTCCGTAAAAAATTCAGAAAAGAAATATGGTCCAAGTTCACAAAGGCCGTAAATACATATGAGCTTGTGAAACCGGGTGATAAAATAGCGGTTTGTATTTCAGGCGGAAAAGATTCAATGCTGATGGCAAAATGTTTTCAGGAACTAAAGCTTCATGACAAGTTTGATTTCGATGTGAAATTCCTTGTTATGGATCCGGGCTACAGTCCGAGAAACAGGCAGGTAATAGAGGAAAATGCAAGGATTCTTAATATACCGATTACCGTATTTGAATCTGATATTTTTGAGTCTGTATACAATATTGAAAAATCACCTTGTTATCTGTGTGCGAGAATGAGAAGAGGACATCTTTATGCGTATGCTAAAGAACTCGGATGTAATAAGATTGCACTTGGACATCATTATGATGATGTTATAGAGACGATACTTATGGGAATGCTTTACGGTGCACAGGTACAGACAATGATGCCTAAACTTCACAGCACGAATTTTGAGGGAATGGAGCTTATCCGACCACTCTATCTTGTGAGAGAAGATGATATAAAAGCATGGCGTGATTATAATGGACTTAATTTTATCCAGTGTGCCTGCAAATTTACGGATACATGTACAACATGTAATAATGAAGAAAACCAGTCAAAACGGGTTGAAATCAAGGAACTGATAAAAACATTGAAGCAGGTTAATCCTCATGTTGAGAGTAATATTTTCAGAAGCGTTGAAAATGTTAATATTGATACAGTTATTGCTTATAAGCAGAACGGTGTAAAGCATAATTTCCTTGATGAGTATGATAATAAATGAAATTTTCAGATATAAGTTTTGGGTCTTTTGGGAGTGAATGAGAATGATTTATCTTGATAATGCCGCAACAACAAAAGTAAACAAAAAAGTTTTAGAGTCAATGATGCCGTATTTTTCGGAAATTTACTGCAATCCTTCGGCTGCATACAGCTTTGCAACGAAAGGCAGGATTGCGATTGAAGAAGCGAGAAATTATGCGGCAAAGCTGATAGGTGCTTCTGATATGGAAATATATTTCACAAGCGGTGGAAGTGAATCTGATAATTGGGCGATTAAGGCTGTAGCAGAATCATTTTCTGATAAAGGGAAACATATTATTACAACAAAAATTGAGCATCATGCAGTGCTTCATACATGTGAATATCTTGAAAGACATGGATTTGATATAACATATCTGAATGTTGATTCAGATGGCAAAGTAAGATTGGATGAACTTAAAAAATCAATAAGAGAAGATACAATTCTTATTTCAGTAATGACAGCAAATAACGAAATAGGAACAATACAGCCGGTTGCAGAAATCGGTAAAATAGCACATGAAAAAGGAATACTTTTTCATACAGATGCAGTTCAGGCATATGGACATATACCAATTAATGTTGACGAGATGAATATTGATTTGCTGTCTGCAAGCGGACACAAGTTTAATGGTCCTAAGGGTGTCGGGATAATGTATATAAGAAAAGGAGTGAAAATCCGTTCATTCATACATGGCGGTTCGCAGGAGCGTGG
>OKTU01001297.1_pt1 | contig 12250 bp, 9 predicted proteins | sample 1606311 | NCBI WGS metagenome assembly OKTU01 (sample SAMEA3879557, study PRJEB24766) | human gut metagenome | biome: human-associated habitat; feature: feces | place: USA | collected 1985/1987
ATAGTTCTGGCAGTAGAGGACACAAGGTTGGAGAAATCAGACCGGGATTCTTTGGCGGAACGAAACCATGTTATAAGAAGAATTGTATTTTGAGAGGAGGCTCTTATAAATGTTGAACATTATTTATGGAGATGTGAAAAACAGTATTTATAATACAAATGTTTATTTTAAAAACAGTTATGAACCAGAATGGATTGATGCAGAACTGGCGAAAAAGATGATTAAAGATATTGATGATTCAGAAGTATTGAGTGGTGAATGCATTAACAGTCCGGTGTTGGGACAGATTCCTCCTGAAAGACTGTCAGGAGGAGTGAAAACATTGTTGTTGATTTTAAATGAACCAGATCGGATTTTCAATGCCTCGACCTGTGGCGATAACTGTGCAAAATGGATATTGGAAATTGGCAGAATTAAAGATGTTACCATTAATCTCAGACATATGATGAGTTTTGGAAAAGACACAAAATTTGAGATAAAAGTCCAAAATGGAGGAGAAACGGTCCATTCAATGAAGGAACTTGTTCCTATAGCAAATAAGTATTTAAATGAAATGAAACAGGAGTAGTGATTATGAAAGGTTCACATAGAATCATTGTAGAATCCAGAAAAGTGAAATATGATTTTATAATTCATAGGAATATTACAATCATTACTGGTGACAGTGGATCAGGTAAGTCTACATTGATCAAATTGATCATGAAAGAGTTGAATCCGACCGAGGGTACAATTATCGTCAACGGCCAGAATTTGAACCGTATGAAACACAGAAACATTGCTAAATACAGAAGAGGACTTGGAGTTGTATTCCAGGATTTCCGTCTTCTGAAGGATCGTAATATTTATGAGAATATTGCATTCGCTTTGCGTGTGACTGAGACACCGACCCGTGTGATCAAGAAGAAGGTACCGGCAGCTCTGTCACTGGTAGGACTTGCACAGAAGTATAAGTCATTCCCAAAGGAACTCTCAGGTGGAGAGCAGCAGCGAGTAGCGATTGCAAGAGCAATTGTAAATGAACCTGCCATTCTGCTGGCGGACGAGCCGACAGGAAACCTTGACCCGACAAACTCATGGGAGATCATGAGTCTGTTAAAAGAGGCGAATGAACGTGGAACAACAGTACTTGTTGTTACACATAACCAGGAGATCGTAAACGAGATGAACGAACGCGTCATTACTATGAAGCAGGGCGTAATCGTCAGTGATGAGAAAAAAGGTGGGTATATAGATGAGGATTAGTACATTTGGATACGTTGGAAAGCAGGGCGTTAAGAATATCTGGAGAAACAAGATGTTTTCACTCGCATCCATAGCGACGATGTCAGCATGTATTTTCCTGTTTGGATTGTTTTTCTCGATACTTGTTAACTTCCAGTATATTATTAAAAGTGCAGAAGAAGGTGTTGCAATCACCGTACTCTTTAATGATGACGCAACAGAGGAACAGAAGAAAGAGATCGGTGAGCAGCTTGAATCCCGTGATGATGTTTCGGAAGTGAAGTATGTGTCAGCAGATGATGCATGGGCAGAATTCCAGAAAGATTATTTTGGAGACAACCCGGAACTTGCAGAAGGTTTTAAGGATGATAACCCGCTGGCACATTCTGATAACTATGAAGTCTACATGAAGACGGTAAAAGGTAATAATAAGGATCTGATTGCGAAGAGTAAGTCTCTTTCAGCTACGCAGCAGGATCTGGTTAAATTTGCACAGAGTCTGGACGGAGTTAGACAGGTCAATAAGTCAGATGTTGTAGCGAACACACTTTCCAGTGTGAATATGCTTGTTGCATATGTTTCAATTGCGATTATCGCAATTCTTCTCGGAGTATCGATCTTCCTGATCAGTAATACGGTAACAACAGGTATTACAGTCAGAAAAGAAGAGATTGCAATCATGAAATATATCGGAGCGAAGGACTTTGTAGTAAGATCACCATTCGTGATCGAAGGTCTGATCATCGGATTATTCGGTGCAGTTATTCCGCTTGCTCTGTTATATTTCCTTTATGACAAGGCTGTAGTATATATTATGGAGAAGTTTAGCATTCTGAAGAATATCATTACATTCCTTCCGGTTGGAAATGTATATATCTATTTGTTGCCAATCGGGCTTGCAATGGGAATTGGAATTGGATTCCTCGGAAGTTACTTCACTGTTCGTAAGCACTTAAGAGTGTAATAGGAGATACCTATGAAAAGACGGATGAGAAAGGTGACAGCACTGGTTCTGTCAGTCGGAATGATGCTGTCAATGACAATTACTTCCGGTGCTGTGACAATTGATGAAGCGCAGAAAAAAGCAGATGAGCTGCAATCACAGAAGAGTGCAGCTCAGGCTGAAAAAGATACACTTGCTGCGAAACTTAATTCCATAATTGACCAGATGAACAAGACACAGGAAGAATTAAGTGCCAAGGAAACTGAAATTTCAACAGCTGAGGAAGAGCTTGTACAGGCGAAGGTTGATGAGGATGATCAGTATAACAGCATGAAGAAGAGAATCAAATTCATGTATGAGGGTGGTAATACCAAGTTCCTTGAGATACTGATGTCCAGCAGCAATATTGGTGATCTGCTCAATAAAGCGGAGTATGTATCAAAGCTTTCTTCCTATGACAGAGATATGCTTGTTGCTTTTCAGGAAACGGTGAAAGCTGTAGAAGAAAAGGAAGCAAAGCTTAAAGATGAGTATGAGAAACTGAATACATTACAGACAAGCTTGGTAAGTCAGCAGACGGAAGCACAGAATCTGATCAGCAGTAAGGAAGCACAGATTGCGGAGATTCAGAATCAGATTACAGATAATGCGAACATTCTTGCAGACCTCAAGGCGAAAGCAGAAGCAGCAAAACGTCTTCAGGAAGAGCAGGCAGCGGCGGCGGCTGCTGCTGCGGCGGCAAAGAAGAACAATAGCGGAAGCAGCAGTAACGGAAGCAGTAGTTCCAGACCGGCTTCCAGCGGAAACGTAGTGAGCGGAAGTGGATATTTTACACATCCATGTCCAGGAATGACATACCAGTCCAGTTATTTCGGTGAGGTTCGTTCTTTTGACTCAAGACCACATAAAGGAAATGATTATGCCGCACCGACAGGAACACCTACATATGCAGCAGCAGCAGGAACAGTCATTACGGCAGGCTGGAGCAACAGTGCGGGAAACTGGGTTGTTATAAGCCATGGAAATGGATTGGTGACAAAGTATATGCATCACAGCTCAATTTGTGTGAGTGCCGGTCAGAGAGTAGCAAAAGGACAACAGATTGGATATGTTGGTTCTACAGGATATTCAACCGGAGCACATCTACATTTCCAGGTGGAGCTTAACGGAACACCAGTGAATCCAAATAATTATATGTAAGACAAAGGGATTCAAAATCTTCTTTTCATGTTTACATGAAAGTGATTCAAAGAATAAAGGGGGACAAAGTGGAAGATTCTGCTTTGTCCTTTTCTTTAAATAACAGCGAAAGGGACAGACAATGGAACAGAAAAAGAAAAAGGGATATGGAGCCGGGATTGTTACCGGAATTCTTGCAACAGTTCTTGTCAGCCTGCTTCTCCTTGGGGGATTCAAGGTCATTACGAACACAGCCGGCAGTTATGCATCAGGTAAAGTGACAGAAAAAGAGGTATCAAAAAAACTGAATAAGCTGAATGCTTTGATTGATAAATATTATCTGTATGAAGATGAAATTGATACAGATAAGCTGGCAGAAGGAATTTATTCCGGATATACGAGTGCACTGGGAGATAAGTACACTGTTTATTATGATGAAGATGAGACGAAAGCTCTGATGGAATCAACAAGCGGAACATTTTCAGGTGTGGGTGCAACGCTGACAAAAGATGCGGATACGGGCTATGCGACAATTGTAAATGTCTATGAAGACTCTCCGGCAGAGAAAGCAGGACTGAAAGCAGGAGATATCCTGGAGAAAATCGATGACCACGAGGTTGGTGATGAGCAGCTTGATACGGTGGTGTCCTGGATCAAAGGGGAAAAGGGAACAGATGTAAAGATTACAGTTCTCAGAGACGGAGAAGAGCTGGAACTGACTGCCACACGAGATACGATCGAAGTGAAGACAGTTTCGTATGAGATGAAGGAGAACCAGATTGGCTATATCAGAGTGTCTGAGTTTGATACAGTAACTTATGACCAGTTTAAAGAAGCGTTGGACGATCTTGAAAAGCAGGGAATGCAGGGTCTTATTGTTGACCTGAGAAACAACCCGGGCGGAAGTCTTGATACAGTTACAAATATGCTGCGTCTGCTTCTTCCGGAAGGTACAATTGTATCGACAAAGGACAAGAATGGAAAGACAGACGAAATCACTTGTGACGGAACTCATGAATTTAAGAAACCAATGGCAGTTCTTGTAAACCAGTACAGTGCCAGCGCATCTGAAATCTTCAGCGGTGCAGTACAGGATTATGGAACAGCGAAGATTGTCGGAGTTACAACGTATGGAAAAGGTGTTGTGCAGCAATTGATGGATCTGGGAGATGGAACCTGTCTGAAAGTGACGATTGCAGAGTATTATACTCCAAATGGAAGAAGCATCAATGGGAAAGGTGTTGAGCCGGATGTCGAGGTGGAGTATCAGTATGACGAAGAGAATCCCAAAGCGGATAACCAGCTGGATCAGGCATTAAGCACAGTACAGGAAGAAATTGTTGAAAGTACACAAAACCGATAGGTTGAAAAAGCCTCATTCTGATAAAATGTTAAAATGTGTGACAATTCAGATAAAAACTCTTGAAAATCAAAAAATGATGTGCTAATATTGGAAACAAGTTTTAGCAGACTAAAGTGCTGAACCAGAAAAAGGCTAAGAACAAGACTCTGATTCACAGAAACTGACAGGAAGTTGGCGTCACCGACTGAGAGCGCCGGACAGCGGAGCGGATTAAGGGAACACTTGGGAGCTGGCTGTCTGAACAGATGAAGTAGGGCAGCACGTGGAGCATACGTTACATGCAAAGAGTGGAATCTGGCTTACACAGGGATAAGATTTGAAATGTGAAGACTGAGATTCAATGCGGGTGGTACCGCGGATATTATGATTGTAATTTCCGTCCCGGGATACTGATGTATCCCGGGGCTTTTTTATTTAGAAAGCTTCTTCCCGGGATGCTGGAATCTGAAAGGAGAAGAATTATGGAATTTGTAACAGGTGTAAAAAAGAAGGAAACATTGGAACTGAGTGAACTTCTCGAAGAGGGAAGAATTGGAACCGAAGTGAAAGTAAATGGTGCGATCCATACGATCCGTGATATGGGAACAATTGCATTCATTATTCTCAGAAAAAGAGAAGGACTTGTTCAGTGTGTATATGAAGAAGATATTTCCAAATTTGACTTGAAAGATGTGAAGGAAGCAGATACAGTAGAGGTAACAGGTGTGCTTGTAGAGTCTGCGAAAGCTCCGAATGGGATTGAGATTCGCCTTGGTGAATTGAAGATCTTAAGTGAGCCGGCAGAGCCAATGCCGCTTCCGATTGCAAAGTGGAAGCTGAACACATCTCTGGAAGCAAAATTAAACTACAGACCGATTTCTCTGAGAAATATCAGAGAGCGTGCGAAGTTCAGAATTCAGGAAGGAATCGTAAGAGGGTTCCATGATTTCCTTTATAAAGAAGGATTTACAGAGATCCATACTCCGAAAATCGGTGCCAAGAGTGCAGAGGGCGGTGCGAACCTTTTCCGTCTGGAGTATTTCCACAGACCGGCGATCCTTCAGCAGAGCCCACAGTTCTATAAGCAGATGATGGTCGGAGTATTCGACAGAGTCTTTGAGACAGCGCCAGTATTCCGTGCAGAGAAACACAACACAAAGCGTCATCTGAATGAGTACACAAGCCTTGATTTCGAGATGGGATATATTGATGGATTTGAAGATATCATGGCAATGGAAACGGGATTTCTTCAGTATACGATGGAGCTGTTGAAGAAAGAGTATGCAAGAGAACTTCAGATTCTGAATATTGAAGTACCGAAGACAGATAATATTCCGGCAGTAAGATTCGACGAGATCAAACGACTGGTATCCGAGAAGTATGACAGAAAGATCAAGAACCCATTTGACCTGGAACCAGAGGAAGAGACATTGATCAGCCGTTATGCGAAGGAAGAATGGGATGCAGATTTTGTATTCGTTACTCATTACCCATCAAAGAAACGTCCATTCTATGCAATGGATGATCCGGAGGATCCGACTTACACGCTCAGTTTTGACCTGCTTTTCAGAGGAATGGAGATCACAACCGGCGGACAGCGTATTCATGATTATCATGAACTTCTTGCGAAGATGGAGAAGCGAGGTATGACAGATGAAGGCATGGAGCAGTATTTAAGTGCATTTAAGCATGGAATGCCACCACACGGAGGTCTTGGAATAGGTATGGAACGTCTGACAATGAAGATGATGAACGAAGACAATGTAAGAGAAACAACATTATTCCCAAGAGACTTAAGTCGTCTGGAACCATAAGAAGAAAATACAAAAAACGGGTCAATCCCCCTGGATTGAACGAAAAAACTGTTGGATGTGAAGGTCTGAACTGAGAAAGAGAACTGCCCACAGGATGTTGTGGTCAGAAACTTAAGGAGTAGAAACGAGGGAGGATCTTTATGTTTAAGAAAAAAGAATGTTATCTTTGCGGAGGTAAATTGATTGATGGCCGTTGCAGTTCCTGCGGGCTGGATAACACAAAGCTGGAGAAAAAGAATTACAGGCTGAATGAGAGCAGCTTTGATCGCAAGAAAAAAATGACATATTCCCAGAAACGACAGAATGAGACTGGAGAGACAAAAAAACGGGAGAAAAAGCAGGATGCGGGACATCTCTGTGAGAGTCATAACGGACGGAAAAGAACGCAGACAGAATATCAGCAAAAAGAGAATCCGCGGATGGAAATCCCACAGACAGGGCAGATGCAGCTGGGTGGGCCGACGATATTTAATCCGGCAAGGAAGGTTCATGCAGGATCTTACGAGGAACAGAAAAAGGCAAGGAAAATCAGTGGAATTCTTGCGGGAATCATCGTAGCAATCGTAGCATTTACAAGCATTGCAGGTTCCGTTGGTGATTTCATTTCCTCATTTGGGGATGATTTTCATTCCTCAGATTATGACTGGAATGATGATGGCAGCGAAGTGGATTCTGAGTATGATCCATATATGAATACAACGAGAGAACTTTCTGAGACAGGAGCAACTTATGATTGTGTATTAGGATATGGGGAGTATGAGATCGGAGCACAGATCCCGGAAGGAACTTATGAAGTGGAGCTTGTCTCAGGAGAAGGCTCCATGCAGCAGGATGATCCTGAGAATTCGATTTATTACTATTCTTATTTTAGTGAAGATGAGTCAGATACGGATGCAGGAGATTATCTGGATGATGTGAGACTGTATACAGGAGGTCATCTGAAGATTGATACAGGACTGGTTGTCCAGTTTCATTCTGAGAATGCACAGACGGAACAGATGCAGCTGGAAGAAAATCCGCTGACGGAACAGGTAACATTGAAAGCCGGAAACACTTATACGGCGGGAACAGATTTCCCGGCAGGATGGTATGATGTGACCGAGGCATCAGGAGTCGACTGGGCGGAGCTTCATTACAAGATTTATCTTGGTGATTTTTATGATAAGGAAAATGAAAATCTCAATTATGAAAATTATGGACTCTGGTTTTATGATACAGATGGATCAGAATCTTATAGAAATGCAGTTTTCCCGGAAGGAACGGAGCTGGAAGTGGATGATGGGGACTTAATCTTGACGCCGTCCGGCTCAGTAAAAAACCAGAATTATGACAGTTTCTATGATATGTACCGCTACAGGTCGCAATAAGCTGAGAAATTTATGATACTGATTTTGGAAATTGTCAGGATTAGCAAAGACAGAGTAGAAAGAAAGGATGATTAAATTGGCAAATAAAATATCCGATGAAACAATCGAGTATGTAGGAATCCTTGCAAAGCTGGAACTTTCAGAGGAAGAGAAAGAAGCAGCGAAAAAAGACATGGAGCAGATGCTGGATTATATAGATACATTAAATGAACTTGATACAACAGGGATTGAACCAATGTCTCATGTATTTCCGGTACAGAATGTGTTCCGTGAAGATGTTGTGACAAACGGAGATAACAAAGAAGCGACACTTGCGAATGCACCACTTCGTAAAGAGGACAGTTTTGAAGTGCCGAAGACAATTGGTTAAGGGAGTGAGAGCAGATGGATTTATTAAAACTTACAGCCCTTGAACTGGGCGAGAAGATCAAAGCAAAAGAAGTAACTGTACGAGAAGCAGTCGATGCAGTTATTGGACAGATCAAAGAAGCAGAGTCAGAGATTCATAGCTTTGTGACGATAGATGAAGAAGGTGCTTATGCACAAGCGGAGGAAATTCAGAAGAAAATAGATGTGGGCGAACTGACAGGTCCACTTGCAGGAGTTCCGGTTGCAGTAAAAGATAATATGTGTATCGAGGGACAGCTTACCACATGTAGTTCAAAGATTCTTTCCAACTTCAAACCGACCTATACGGCAGAGGCAGTTGAGAACCTCAGAAAAGCAGGAGCGGTTATCATTGGTAAGACAAACATGGATGAATTTGCCATGGGAAGTACAACAGAGACGTCTTATTACGGACCGACACGCAATCCGCACAACACAGCGCATGTTCCGGGAGGTTCTTCCGGTGGTTCCTGTGCGGCAGTGGCAGCATCCGAATGTTATTATGCACTTGGATCTGATACCGGCGGATCCATCCGTCAGCCGAGTTCTTTCTGTGGAGTTATCGGACTAAAACCAACTTATGGAACCGTTTCCCGATATGGACTTATCGCATATGGATCTTCTTTAGATCAGATTGGACCGGTAGCGAAAGATGTATCGGATTGTGCGGCAATTCTTGAAACAATTGCATCCCATGATCCGAAGGACAGCACTTCCATGGATCGTGATGATTGTGATTTCACAGAAGCACTTGTCGATGATGTGAAAGGACTCCGTATTGGAATCCCAAGAGACTATATGGGAGAAGGTCTGGATCCTGAAGTAAATGATGCTGTGATGAAGGCAGCAAAAGTACTCGAAGAAAAGGGTGCGATTGTTGAGGCGTTTGATCTGCGACTTGTAAAATATGCAATCCCTGCTTATTATACGATCGCAGATGCAGAGGCAAGTTCTAACCTGGAACGTTTTGATGGTGTGAAATATGGTTATCGTGCAGCTGAGTATGAGGGATTGCACGACATGTACAAGAAAACACGTTCAGAAGGATTTGGCCCTGAAGTAAAGAGAAGAATCATGCTTGGATCTTTTGTCTTAAGTTCAGGATATTATGATGCTTACTATCTGAAGGCACTTAGAACAAAAGCTTTAATCAAGAAAGAGTTTGACCGTGCATTCCGTAATTATGACATCATTCTCGGACCGGCAGCACCGACAACTGCTCCGGAGCTTGGAAAGAGCTTAAGTGATCCGATGAAGATGTATTTGGGAGATATTTATACAATCTCAGTCAATCTTGCAGGTCTTCCGGGAATGAGCGTTCCGGTTGGAAAAGACAGCAAAGGACTTCCGATCGGTATGCAACTGATCGGAAATGTATTTGAAGAAAAAACTTTGATCCGTGCAGCATATACCTATGAGTGTGCGACAAAGAAGATGCATGAAACACCGGCATCTGTCGGTCTTATGTCAGAAAAGGAGGTGCGTTAACAATGGCAAAGCAGTATGAAACAGTCATTGGACTGGAAGTGCATATTGAGCTGGCTACAAAGACAAAGATCTTCTGTGGATGCAGCACAGAATTCGGTGGCGCACCGAATACACATACTTGTCCGGTATGTACCGGTATGCCGGGATCGCTTCCGGTGTTGAATAAACAGGTCGTAGAATATGCTATGGCGATTGGTCTTGCAACAAACTGTAAGATTACACAAGTGTGCAAATTTGACCGTAAAAACTATTTCTACCCAGATAACCCACAGAACTATCAGATTTCCCAGCTGTATCTCCCGATTGCCAGAGATGGATATGTAGAGATCGAGAGTGGTTCAGGAAAGAAGAAAGTAAGAATCCACGAGATGCATATGGAAGAAGATGCAGGTAAGCTGGTTCATGATGAGTGGGATGATACTTCACTTGTCGATTATAACCGAAGCGGTGTGCCACTTGTAGAGATCGTATCTGAACCGGATATGCGTTCCGCAGAAGAAGTTATTGCTTATCTTGAAAAACTGCGTATGATCGTGCAGTATTTAGGAGCATCTGATTGTAAGCTTCAGGAAGGTTCTATGCGTGCAGATGTCAACCTGTCTGTCCGTGAAGTCGGATCCGATCAGTTTGGTACAAGAACAGAGATGAAGAACCTGAACTCATTTAAGGCAATCGCACATGCAATTGAAGGCGAGCGTCAGAGACAGATTGAGTTGATCGAAGAAGGAAAACAGGTTGTACAGGAGACAAGACGCTGGGATGATAACAAAGAGCATTCTTATGCAATGCGTTCCAAAGAGGATGCACAGGATTATCGTTATTTCCCGGAACCAGACCTTGTTCCGATCGTGATCAGTGATGAATGGATCGAGAAAATCAGATCTCAGCAGCCGGAACTTCGTACGGAGAAGCTGGAGCGTTACAAGGAACAGTTTGATATTCCGCAGTATGACGCAGAGATCATCACAGGTTCTAAGAAAATGGCCGATCTTTTTGAGACAACAACAGCAATCTGTGAGAAACCGAAGAAAGTTGCAAACTGGCTGATCGGAGAGACCTTCCGTCTGATGAAAGACAATGGAATGGAGCCGGAAGATTTAACATTCTCTCCGGAGAACCTGGCAAAATTAATTGATCTTGCGGAGGCAGGAACCATTAACAGTTCTGTGGCAAAAGATGTATTCAAGCAGATTTTCCATGAGGATATAGATCCTGAGAAATATGTCGAAGAACACGGGCTTAAGATGGTGAACGATGAAGGTGCACTCCGTGAGACAGCTGCCAAAGTGATCGCAGACAACCCACAGGCAGTCGCAGACTTCAAAGGCGGTAAAGAGAAAGCAATCGGAGCACTGCTTGGACAGACAATGCGCGCCATGAAGGGGAAAGCAAACCCAGGAATGGTGAATCAGGTGTTGCGAGAGTTGTTAAAATAAAATTTGATTTGTCTGTTAGGATTCCTGTAAATGGAACAGATACATTTATTGACTAAGAGCCAGAACAGTTACCGTGAGTGGTGCCTGTCTGGCTCTTACTAACATACGGAAAAAAGTGTATTCGGAACGCTCCTGCCTTACATGTGTCCTCAACAATAAAGAGACAAAAGCACTTGGTTATTCAAATGAGAATTTTATTGATCTAATATTGAAATTAAGATTGATATATTGACAGCCTGGAAAATGTCTGCTATATTACAAGTAGAACACAGAGAAATAATAAACTATATATGTTCAAAACAATAAGAGATTCGGAAGGATGTGGAAAGAATGAAACGAGATTATTATGAAGTGCTTGGGCTGTCAAAGGGCGCAGAGGATAAAGAAATAAAGAGAGCATATCGTAAGCTGGCGAAGAAGTATCATCCGGACACGAATCCTGGGGATAAAGAAGCGGAGAAGAAATTCAAAGAAGTGACGGAGGCGTACTCTGTACTGAGTGATCCGGAGAAGAAGAAACTGTATGACCAGTTCGGTCATGCTGCATTTGATCAGAGCGGTGCTGCAGGTTCCGGATATGGAAATGCCGGTACAGGTGGCTTTGGAGGATTCGGTGGAAACGGCGGATTCAAAGGCGGTACTTACCGTAGTTATGGTGGACCGGGAAGTGGATATCAGGAGTATCATTTCGAAGGTGGCGACATGGATGATATGTTTGGTGACATTTTCGGAAATATGTTCCATGGAGGAAGTGCTTCAGGTCGCAGCAGAAGGACATCAGGATTTACCGGAGGATTTGGAGGTGAAAGCTTTAAATCAAAAGGTTCTGATATCAAGGCAGGTATCACTGTAGGATTTGACGAGGCTGCATTTGGTGGAGATAAGGTTATTACTCTGAGTAATCCGGAAAATCCAGGACAACCGGGACAGTCACTGAAGGTTCATATTCCGGCAGGTATTGATAACGGAAAGTCAATCCGTTTAAGAGGAAAGGGAATGCCGGGAACCGGTGGTGGTGAAGCCGGAGATCTTCTGTTGAAAGTAACAGTTGCTCCGAAACCTGGATATGAGCG
>OKTU01001299.1_pt1 | contig 12246 bp, 10 predicted proteins | sample 1606311 | NCBI WGS metagenome assembly OKTU01 (sample SAMEA3879557, study PRJEB24766) | human gut metagenome | biome: human-associated habitat; feature: feces | place: USA | collected 1985/1987
CGCGTACCTTTGCAAATGACTAAAAGAATCGATCGTTTAAACTAGTCGTTTCTATCCCATAAAAAATTCTCAAATATCAACGTATTTAACTATACATTAATGTACGAGCGTACATTAAAAGAACAATTCATTTCTACTTTCAATTATCTATTTATATTTTACTTCCAATACAGACTATTTCCCGCGAATCTCCCTGTCAGTAAAACAGCATTCATACAATCCTTTTGACTGAAATAAAGCGCATATCGTGACATAGGCTATTCGTAAAAGAGGCAAGATAATGAGAAAAAGGAGGTTGTAAGCGGCGTTTTATGCGGCAAAGTACTACTTTTTACACACGAGTATCGACAAAAGCCTACACTATCGGTCGTGTTTGGCAACGCCAATAGTGCCGTTAGGCATCGTGAATAGTCAAGAATAGGGTCGTGAACTATCAAGAATAACCATCATAACCCTGTCACTTCCCTATCGTAACCCATTGAGATAGGTTTTTCATCCCATAAAATAGGAATTAGGATGAGCTAGTTTCGCTAGAACAAAAGAGCATCTTTTGATATCCAACTATCCAACAAGCGATTAAATATATTTTAACTCAAATTTAAGAGTAGACTGTACATTCCCCCGCAATAATCGATTCTACGGGCGTTAAGATTACAAACTGTCAAAAAGAAAGAACTCGACACTAGGAGCCATTGGCTATCAATTCAGTCAAATAAAACAGCCTCTTTCCTTATTTCTTCTCCAATATGACTATATATTCATTGCACATCGTACTAACCTTCTTCCCTGCCACATTAGTAGGACTTGTTTTGGAAGGCATCCTTTTGTTAGGTATTTCTCTAACAATAGTATCGATATGTGTAAAACCATTCTTCTCAAACATTTCAGCAGTAAAGTAATCTAATGGAATTTGAACCCCCTTAACCGTTCTGTTCCCTACGACATAACAAACGACTCCACCACTCTTTATTACAGACGCAACATTCTTTATAGAACAACTATAATCATTAAGAAACGAGACCACTTCCAAATTTCTCTTTGGGTCAATGCTCTTTATTTCGTCCAGTTCAGATTTAATGCTTTTAGTCTCAAAAAGTTCCTCTTTCTGAACTCGTCCCCCCATTAGGAGATTATCTAGTGTTTTAGCATTTTCAAAATTGAACCATTCATTTGCCCACCTTGAAAATTGTCCATAAGCAACGGTTGTTCTACTATCGCCATAAGGCGGAGAGGTTACAACCATATCAACACTATTCGGCTGTATTATATCGGAAGGGATTTCTATAGTACTATTAAAGTCATAGATACCTATATTACATGGATATTTTATACTATTAAACTCCTCAAGTCCATTTATATTTCTTATAACCTTTTCTTCAAACAATCGAAAGACATCCGGTTTGAAGTCTTTAATTTTCTCTTCCTTCATCCTAAACCGCTTAAATTCTCCATTCCTCGTAAACGACACCTCTCTAACAGTCTCGGAAAGAGGAACTTTAAAGAAATCAGCGAAATCTAAAGCCACACATTCATTAATTACTTGATAAATATAAGAAAGGCGCAAAAGGCTATCTCTGGAATACCAATAAGTATAATTAGAAATATTATCGAAATTCTTATTCTTGACCTTATCTTCAGAATACTCAAAGAACAAGGCTTGCATCATTGAAAAAGTATCTCTGATACAAGATAAATCATAATGGGTTGTTTTTACATGGCTCATCAATCTAGCCAATGGATTAAGGTCTGTTCCTATCGCATTTATACCTTTTATAGAAGCCTCAACTAACGATGTACCGCTTCCCATATATGGATCAAAAAGTAGCTCAACTCCATCCTCTGGCCTATATTCCTCTATTAGAGCTCTTGCTACTTGGGGAATCATCATCGCAGGATACGCATGATAGCAATGAGTAAATTCTTTGGTATCGGCATCCTTAAAGCTCCACCTATTATCAATCGTTCTTTTGTACATACCTTCCTTACTTATATTATGTGAGTGCAAATATACTCATTTGCTCACATATTGTGAGTACATAAGCATATATAAAACTATATTTTTGGGCAAAAATAACAATAATGATTAGAAAGACCGAGTATCAACTTGAAATCATCCTTAAGATAAAGGAGCTAAGAGAGGCCAACAATGTTAGCCAAAAAGAGTTGTCGAATCTCCTCGAAGTGGCTCCGGGCTTAATCGGGAGTATAGAAAGCCCTAAATTTCCACATAAGTACACCCTTAGTCAGATCTATAAAATATGCCACTATTTCAACATTACCATAGAACAGCTATTCATATCAGAGGAAGATTTTTCCAAAGATAGAGATATTATTGACTTACTCATATTTAATATAATACGTTATGGAGAATAAGGATTTTATTATTTCAAAGTTCAAAGAGGTTAAATCCTTGGAATATGTTCCAAGCAATAGAGCCAACAATACTGGGATTGGAAAAACATTTGAAGATTACATCGGAGTTGTCGAGAACAATTTAGACGAGCCCGATTTAGCTGGATTCGAAATAAAATCTCATCGCGGCGCTTCATGCTCTTACGTTACCCTATTCACTAAAAGCCCCTCATTTCCCAAACGTGCGAATGCTTATTTAAAAGATAAATTTGGAACACCTTATGAAGATGCACCATCTATAAATAGCTTGCATACGTCTATGTTTGCAAATAGCTATAACACATATATGAAGAAATATTCTTTTAAACTCCTAAACAACCCTGTCGCCAAGACAATATTAATAGGAGTATTTGACTTAAATACAAAAGAGCTGTTAGATTGTAGCGTAGGTTACACCTATCAAGACATTCAAAAAGCACTAACAAAGAAGCTAAAGAACTTATTATATGTAACTGCCCAAACAAAAAAAGAAGGAGGTAAGGAACTCTTCTACTTCAATAAAGCCGATATATATACAGAGCCATCATTTGAGCGTTTTATATCACTCTTAACCGATGGGAAGATAATGTATGATATAAGAATCGGGAGCTATAAATCTGGCCCCAAATATGGTATGCCGCACGATCATGGGAGTGGATTCAGAATATTAGAGGCTAATATCAGACTATTATATTCTGATCACGAAACCATAGAATAAAACAAGCTACGCTTCATTTGTTGGCTTCTGTATCAAGACCGGAGACAAATACCATAGGGTTTCAACGATAATAGGCTCAATATCCCAACCGGATATTATCTACCCAAAAGGTATTTCCCGGAGACCCTATGTATGAGCCTCCGTGACTGGAACAGAACTCTAAGATCATATGGGTTACCTCATCGTCCTCCGTTCCCCAGCCGATTTCTTGGACAGGGACGTTCTTACCTTTGCTGTTTAAACTATAACGAGCGGACTCTCCGAGTTGAAACCCCATATATTCTTTATAATCGCTACGTTTCGTGATATCGCCGTATAAGATCGTGAAATTGGCATCGTTTACCCAATCCGTATTTTTATCCATCCGGATTACCAGCGTACCGATACGCTTAGCATATATGTTCCCGTCCTTATCTTCCCAACGCTTCTGAAGAAAGAGATTCACCAAAGGCATATCAATGCCATTTACCTCCGATCTCTTGCTAAAACCGCTCAATTTAATACGATTGGGATCACCGGAGAGTTTCACCTTATAATCGAATAACAAGGACGTAGGTTTTTGGTGAAACGGGATACCGCAAACGATCTGTCCCCACGTCTCCGAAGAATTCTTCGCCGGTTCCAGAAAACGGCCGAGATAGAGGCATCCCCCGACCAACACCTTCACGTTCATGATACCCATCGCCGAGATCGATTCTATCCCCGTCTCCAGCCGTGCGCAATACCCCTCATCCCGTCTTTCGGGGTAGACACTGACGCTAGCTTTCGTAATCCCGCTCACCCTAGCCATCACGTTAGAACTGCCCCAAGGCGAAGCTTTCGACTCAAAAGGTCTATTTCCGATAATCGTATCCGTAGGGCCAACGCAGTAAAGTGTCTTCGTCTCCTTCCCGATAATAGCCGATTCCGTGATCTTACGTACCACCCACTGATCCAGATCGCCATAACGGATCACTTCCGTCTTTCGCTGGGCATATAGCGCCATACTCATCCCCAAAAAGACAAATAAATAGCCTAACCGATTATTTACTACCATAAGTTACCCTCCTATCCAAATCCTTTTTTATTTTTGCAGCGAAATTAATTAGAATCGATAACACAAGGCAAGTCCGTATAAAGAATTTATTCGGATTATCCATGATAAATAACAAACGACGTGAATAAACCCATGGCAGAAAAGCCCCGGACACCCTCCATCGCGATCTCTTTACTACCCGTAGTGACATTAGTCATCATGCTGGCCGTAGCCATCTATATTTTCCGGGGCGATTCCCTTGGAGGAGCCAGCCAAATCGTATTATTGATAGCCACCTCGATCTGCTCTTTGATCGCCGTCTTTCATTGCAAGATCAAGTGGGAAGATATCGAGGGGCAAATCGCCCGTAACATCTATGGGATCGCACCGTCCGTCATCATCCTTTTATTGATCGGAACCCTATCGGGCAGTTGGATGGTAAGCGGGATCGTGCCGACCTTGATCTATTACGGGTTGCAAGTCATGCAAACGGATTTCTTCCTCGTGGCCTGTTGCCTGCTATGCAGTATCGTATCGGTTATGACGGGTAGCTCGTGGACTACCATCGCCACCATCGGGATCGCCTTGATCGGGATTGGCGAGGCGCAAGGCTTCAGTACGGGGTGGGTAGCCGGAGCGATTATATCGGGCGCTTATTTCGGGGATAAGATCTCACCGCTTTCGGACACGACGGTATTAGCCTCTTCCGTAACGCATACCCCTTTGTTCTCCCATATCCGGTATATGATGCTTACGACAATACCGTCTATGGTGATCACGTTGATTATCTTTACCATAGCGGGTTTTACGCATACCTCGAACGCATCCGGGCAAATAGCCGAGTTCGCCGCCTCGTTGAACGAAAGTTTTAATATCTCACTCTGGCTACTGATCGTACCGGTGGTAACGGGTATATTAATCGCCAAGAAAGTACCGTCTTTGATCACCTTATTTATCTCGACAGCGATGGCGGGGGGGCTCGCGATCTTTTTCCAGCCTCATTTATTGCAAGAGGTAGCGGGAGCGTCGGTAGCGGATGCCTCCTCCCTGTTTAAGGGATTATTCATGACATTCTACGGGAGTACCCAAATCGATACGGGCAACGAGGCCTTGAACAGCTTGGTCGCCACCCGGGGTATGGCGGGTATGATGAATACGATCTGGCTGATCATCTGCGCCATGTGCTTCGGTGGTTCCATGACGGCCAGCGGTATGCTGGAAAGCCTTACGTCCGTATTCCTGCGCTTTATGAAACGGAGGGTCGGCATGGTGGCGTCTACCGTATTCTCTGGTTTATTCTTGAATATCGTTACGGCCGATCAATACATATCTATTATCCTTACCGGAAATATGTTCAAGGATATCTACAAGAAAAAAGGATATGAGAGTCGCCTGTTAAGCCGTACGACGGAAGATTCCGTAACCGTAACGTCCGTGCTGGTACCGTGGAACACCTGCGGCATGACGCAAGCCACGATATTAGGCGTAGCGACCCTGACGTATCTTCCTTATTGCTTCTTTAACCTGATCAGTCCGTTGATGAGTATTACGATGGCCGCCATTGGCTTCAAAATAAAGCAACACCATGAAGAAGATCAGAGTATCATTGTTAACTAAAGTCGTTATCGCTATCGCCGCCGGCGTATTGTTCGGCCAGTTTTTACCGGGAGGAATCGCACGTATCTTTGTAACCTTCAATTCATTGTTCGGCAACTTCCTATCGTTCTCCATCCCTCTAATCATATTGGGGCTGGTGACTCCCGCTATCGGAGATCTGGGTAAAGGAGCCGGAAAGCTATTGTTGATAACCGCCTTGATCGCTTACGGTTCAACAGTCTTCTCGGGTTTCTTCACGTTCCTGAGCGGATCGGCTATATTCCCGCACATACTACCGACCAACACGGAATTGACGGCGATGGAGAATCCGGAAGATTTCATGCTGACACCTTACTTCGTGGTAAATATGCCGCCTTTAATGGATGTCATGACAGCCTTGCTGCTATCCTTTACGATTGGCCTAGGGCTTTCTAATATAGCGGGAACCACCCTGCGTGACTCTTTCACGGATTTCAAGGAAATTATCATTAAGCTAATCGAGGTGGTTATCATCCCGTTATTACCGCTCCATATTTTCGGTATCTTCCTGAACATGACCGTGAGCGGACAAGTCATGAGTATTATCACGATGTTCCTCAAGGTTATCATAGTCATCTTTGTCTTACATGTATTATTGTTATTGATTCAATTCACGATAGCCGGAACCATAGCCGGGAAGAATCCGCTCCGCCTCTTGAAGAATATGTTACCGGCCTACGCTACAGCTCTGGGGACCCAATCCTCCGCCGCCACGATTCCCGTGACACTGGCGCAGGCTGTCAAGAATGGCGTACGGGAGAATATAGCGATCTTTACCGTTCCGCTTTGCGCCACGATCCATCTGGCAGGTAGCACCATGAAAATCGTAGCTTGCGCTATGGCTATCATGATCATGGCGGGAGAACCGGTTACCTTCTCCAATTTCAGCGGATTTATCATGATGCTGGGAATTACGATGGTAGCGGCTCCGGGGGTTCCGGGAGGGGCTATTATGGCCGCTTTGGGTATCTTGCAAAGTATGCTGGGATTCAATGAGACACTGCAAGCGTTAATGATCGCCCTTTATATTGCCATGGATAGTTTTGGCACCGCTTGCAACGTGACGGGAGATGGCGCTATCGCTGTCGTGGTGGATAAAATAGCCGGGAAAAACACCCCATAGTTACCTAGAGTAGCAGGAAGCCATAAGCGCCTCCAAGGTATCGACCTCTTTTTCCCGCATCATCGTAAGGGCGATATGGGCACAGGCGTAAGCGTCGGCCATGGCGTTATGATGTTGGGTAAGGTCGTAACCGCAGTGGGCGGCTACTGTCTGCAACTGATGATTTACCAGAAACGGGTACATCTTCCGGGATAGACGGCAAGTGCAATAGAAGGGATATTTCGGATAGGCTAAGTCATATACCTCGTGGGCGGCTTTCAGGCATCCCTCATCAAACGGACTGTTATGGGCAACAAGGGGGAGATCCTTTAGTTTCGGGGCGATGCTTTCCCAAGCCTCCTCGAAACATAACGCGTCATTCGTATCCTCAGCGCTCAACCCATGTATAGCCGTAGTCCAACGGGTATAGAAATTAGGGGTAGGACGTACCAAGGTATAAATGCTATCTACTACCCAGTCATCCTCCAATATGGCGATACCTATACTGCAAATACTGCTCCGCTTTCCATTAGCGGTCTCAAAGTCAATGGCTGCGAATCGTTCCATAGATAGATTACTAGTTTTTAATCCGTTTACTATTTATTTGTAGAGACGGGCGTGCCCCGTCTCTACAAATAACCTCTCATTATTTATGGCTCCAGTCCCTTGGTGCGGGGACAGGGGCTAGCGGTTTGCGTTCTTTTAATTGTTTCATGACTTCCTCGATAGCACGGTCTAACTGTTGATCCTCACCGTTCCATTCCTTGATGGGGTCGTTATCGATCAAGATATCCGGATCCACACCATGGTTCTCGATAATCCAGTTGCCCGTCTTCGGATCATAACTCGTGAAGAAAGGCACACGGATATCCGTACCGTCCATATAAGGAAGCGGGCCGCTAATACCGATGATACCGCCCCAAGTACGGGTTCCAATCAATTTACCTAAGCCAAGCGCACGGAAACCCCACGGGAATAAATCGCCATCGGAAGCGGAATACTTATTGATCAAGCAAACTTTCGGGCCAACCTGTACGGCATCCGGCACGGTCCCGATCAAAGAGGAACCCCGGCGCATCGTCAAACGATACGGCTCACGAGACAGACGTTCCAGAATCATCGGGGAGACATTTCCACCGCCATTCGCACGATCATCGATAATCAAACCCTCCTTATCCAATTGCGGATAGAAATAGCGGGAGAACTCATTCAAGCCTTCCGGCCCCATATCCGGGATATAGATATAACCGACCTTACCATTCGTCGCCTTATCCACCTTCTTGATATTATCTTGGATCCAATTATAGTGATACAAAGAATATTCTTCCGCCAACGGACTGACCACGATCTTACGAGCGCCCGCCAACTGAGGCTTGCTATTCAAGGACAACTCGGTCGGAACGTTCGCCTTCCCGATCAACAACTTATACATATCGTTCACGCTATTCGTAGGAACCCCGTCTATAGCGACGATATACTCTCCGGCCTTCGCCTCAACACCCGGTTCTGTCAATGGAGAACGTAATTCCTTACTCCAAGAAGCCCCCGGCAGGATCTTTTCCAAGCGGAAGAAACCACTCTTATCCCGAGAAACCTCAGCACCTAGCAGACCCATCGATACCCGTTTAGGGCTTTCCACCTCACCGGGGTTCACATAAGCATGCCCTACTCCCAGCTCGCCGATCATCTCGCCAATAATATAATTCAAGTCCAAACGTGTTTTCACGTAAGGAAGAAGGGCGGCGTATTTCTCCTTGATCGCCTTCCAATCCTTGCCATGCATATTCTCCAGATAGAAACCATCCCGGAAAGCACGCCAAGCCTCATCGAAGATTTGCGCCCATTCCTTCGTATAGTCTACCGTGATCTTCATATTCGCCAGATTAACCGGCTTGCTTAAATCCGCTTTACCCTTCGGTATATCGGTTACGAATAGTTGATCGTCCTTAAAGAAAACAGCTTTCTTGCCAGCCGGATCAACCATCATAGCGGCATCGCTAACGGTTTCCTCTTTCTGTTTCTTCAAGTCAAACATCTTCATGCCGCCTTTCGTGAAATAATACACGTTCGTTCCATCGGAATAAAGATCGTAGTAATTCGATCCCGGCAAGGGGAGCTTAACGATTCGATCCGTGATACCCTCTATATCAATCTTTACGACCGGAGTAGAAGCCTCATTCTTTGTCTCGTCCTTTTTAGAGGCATCCGCTTTCGCCGGGGTAGATTCAATGGCTACCTCCGCATCCGTTTCCATAAACGGGGAAGCGGTATCCTTAGACAATAACGCCAGATATACGCCACCCATATTATTATACACATGATTCCATTCCGTTTGGCTATACGTAGGATTGAAATCACGGGCGGAAGTGAATACCAGATATTTGCCATCCGTACTGAATACCGGAGAATAAGACTCGTACCATTTATCGGTCACGGGATATTCTTTCTTACCCGCGATATCGTAGACATAGACGATCGAGAAATTATTATCGGACACACGGGAATAAGTCAACCAATTATTATCCGGAGAGAAACTTACGTTGCGGGCTTCACCTAACAGACTTTGTGAGATATTTGTTAGCTGTTTGTTAGATACGTCCAAAAGATTGATCCGATTTTTACGATCCGTATAGACAATCTTCTTGGAATCCGGACTCCACTGGAAAGTACGGATATACGTATCGTTATTCTTGGTCAACAGGGTAGGCTCGCCCCCCTCGGAATCTTGGAGATACAGCTCGGTCTCGCCGGTAGCGTCGGAGATATAGGCAATATACTTTCCGTCTGGAGACCATTGAGCGTCACGTTCGTGCGCTCCCGGAGTACGGGTGATATTTTTCGTAACCCCTTTATCTACCGGGATATTGAAGACCTCGCCACGAGCTGTCACCACCATACGCTCACCTTTTGGGGAGAGGCTGGCACTCGTGATATATTTGGAGCCATCCTTGATCTCACTACGTGCGTAGACATTATCGGAGGCGAGGGTTACGTTCACTTTCTCCGGTTTCTTCGACGCCGCATCCATCTTATAGATATAGCCTCCATTCTCGAAAACGATCGTATTGCCGAAGCTGCTAGGGAATTTCACGTCGTACTCGGTGAAGTTCGTCACCTTACTTGTTTGTTTTGTCTTCGTATTGTAAACGAACAAGTTCATCGTGTAATCCCGATCCGAAAGGAAATAGATCTCATCACCAATCCACATCGGAAAGATATCTTGCGCCTCATTGTTCGTGATATTCTCTACACTTTTCTTCTCCGGATTATACACCCAGATATCATCGGCCATACCACCCTTATAGTATTTCCATGTACGGAACTCACGCATTACCCGGTTGTAAGCCAATTGTTTTCCGTCGGGCGAATAGCTACAAAAGCCGCCCTCGGGCAAGGGAACCACCTCGGAAAGGCCACCTTCTTTATTTACCGTATATAACTTACCGGAGAACCCATCGCTGATGCGGTTGCGGTAAACAATACCATTACCGTCCGGTGTCCAAGTCATCACGATATTATTCGGGCCCATGCGATCGCCCAGATCGTCACGGCTATTCGTAGCCGTGTAAGTGATACGCAATGGCTCACCGCCGGAAGAGGGCATCGTGTACACTTCCGTGTTACCGTCGTACTGTCCCGTAAAAGCGATCGTCTTACCATCCGGGGAGAAACGGGGAAACATCTCATACCCCACATACGATGTCAATCGCTGTGCCTCACCACCTGTAGCCGGGACCTTATATAAATCGCCAGCGTACGAGAATACAATCTCTGAACCATTTGTAGCCGGAAAGCGCATTAATCTCGCCTCATCCGCCGCCATCAACAACGTAGGGATAGCGACAGCCGCCAATGCTGTTAAAATCATTCTTTTCCTCATAACCAATCTTTTCTTTTAATCATATCTGTTCTATCCGTTTTTTAGTTGGCCCAATAGCGGGTAGGACCTCAAATGTACATAAAAAGATCCAAAATCCAAGTCAAGTCCCTTATATATCCGATCCTAGAAAAAGTTTTAGAATCTCTAATTTATTACTACCTTTGCGCCGGAAATCAAACAATGATACAAATAAGATGAACAAGAAGCTTCTGAACAACTCAAAAAGATGGTATACCCGGGCTTTCTCGGGCAATACGATCGTGCATGTTCATTGGTTCAGCGGTTTTGTCTAAATCCATCCATACTCTTCTTGAGAGGACTTCTTTTTATAGTTCTCTTCTTACACCTACATCTAGGTCTTAATTGCACTCAAGTTTAACTTCTGCGGAAAAGAGGGAGTATTCGTATGCTTCGTTTCCGGGGAAAAGATGTCTTGCGCATCTCAAAATACAATATGCTTATGTTTATCATTCTAGGTCTATTAGGTCTGGGGATAAGCGTCGGTTATTTATGCCGACACGTCCCCGCTTTCAAGGGATTGGAACATTCCATCTCTTATACGATTTTCGCAATGTTGTTCATATTCGGTATTACCATAGGAGCCAACCAATCTTTGCTGAATAATATTGGTGAGTTTGGAATACAAGCTGCCATACTAGCTATTTGCGGAGTATTGGGAAGTCTGGTAGCATCTTTTATCGCTTATAAATTATTTATCAAGAAAGGAGGTCTCAATGAAAAATAACCTAATCGTTATCTTATGTTTCACAGCGGGAATCTTTTGCGGAACCTTCGCCAACACGACTATCTCCACGTATTGCGAAAAACTACCGCAATTCTTGCTATACGCCCTCGTTATCCAAGTAGGATTGAATCTGGGAGCAAACGCCGAATTAGGAAAGATGGTAAAGGATATCCGGTTTTCCAGTTTGTTACTGCCGTTCTTTACGATCATCGGCACGTTAGTATTCTCTGCGGCGGCGAGTTTGTTATTGACCTCGTGGAATATATATGATTGTATGGCTGTAGGAAGCGGATTCGCCTATTATTCCTTATCCTCCTTGCTTATCGTACAACTGAAAGAGGCGTCGGCAGGGATAGAGATCGCTTCGCAACTTGGGGCTATCGCATTATTGGCTAATATCATCCGGGAAATGTTAGCTTTATTCGGGGCACCGCTGTATGCCTCTTTCTTTGGTAAATTCGCTCCGGTATCCGTGGCGGGGATTAATTCCATGGATGTCTGCCTTCCGGTTATCAGCCGGTATTCCGGAAAGAGCATCGTACCTGTGGCTATTATCCACGGGATTATCCTCGAGATCAGCGTGCCGTTGCTTATCTCGCTCTTTTGCAAGTAGAAGCAGGATTTATCCTCAACACCCGCTATAAACACTAAAGAGGATGCGTACATTATATCGACGCATCCTCTTGTTCCTTTATCCGTACTTCCTCCTCACGGAGGTACTTACGGACCTCTTAATTTATTACTTTAGTATTAATATTAA
>OKTU01001307.1_pt1 | contig 12191 bp, 7 predicted proteins | sample 1606311 | NCBI WGS metagenome assembly OKTU01 (sample SAMEA3879557, study PRJEB24766) | human gut metagenome | biome: human-associated habitat; feature: feces | place: USA | collected 1985/1987
TGTATATCTATCGTCAGTTGCGTAATGCAGACCCTGCCGATGATGCCAGTGCACGCGAGGTTATCAATAACCTGTTCTTCTCAGAGAAGAGATATGACCTGGGTGATGTAGGCCGTTATCGTATCAACAGAAAGTTGAACTTGACGACCGATATGGACGTGCGTGTCCTTACCAAGGAAGATATTATCGAAATTATCAAATATCTCATCGAGTTGATTAACTCGAAAGCGGATGTGGACGATATCGACCACTTGAGCAACCGTCGTGTGCGTACAGTGGGCGAACAGTTGTCCAATCAGTTTGCCATCGGTCTGGCACGTATGTCGCGTACTATCCGCGAGCGTATGAACGTCCGTGACAATGAAGTCTTTACTCCGATTGACCTGATTAACGCCAAGACAATCTCTTCCGTTATCAATTCATTCTTTGGAACGAATGCTTTGTCACAGTTCATGGACCAGACCAACCCGCTGGCCGAGATTACTCACAAACGCCGTATGTCTGCCCTGGGTCCCGGCGGTCTGTCACGCGAGCGTGCAGGCTTCGAGGTTCGTGACGTACACTATACTCACTACGGACGTCTTTGTCCTATCGAGACTCCTGAAGGTCCGAACATCGGTTTGATTTCTTCACTCTGTGTGTTCGCGAAAATCAACGAGCTTGGCTTCATTGAAACTCCGTACCGCAAGGTGGCAGAGGGTAAGGTTGATCTTTCTGACGAAGGTTTGGTTTACCTCACCGCAGAAGAAGAGGAAGCCAAGATTATTGCTCAGGGTAATGCTCCTTTGAACGATGACGGTACTTTTGTACGTGATAAAGTAAAATCCCGTCAGGATGCCGACTATCCGGTGGTTCCTCCTTCCGAGGTGGAATTGATGGACGTATCTCCCCAGCAGATTGCTTCTATTGCGGCTTCTTTGATTCCGTTCTTGGAGCATGATGACGCCAACCGTGCATTGATGGGATCAAACATGATGCGCCAGGCTGTTCCTTTATTGAAGAGCGAAGCTCCGATTGTAGGTACCGGTATCGAACGCCAGCTGGCACGCGATTCTCGTACGCAGATTACTGCCGAGGGTGACGGTGTGGTTGAATTCGTGGATGCAACGACTATCCGTATTCTGTACGACCGTACGGAGGAGGAAGAGTTCGTAAGCTTCGAGCCTGCATTGAAAGAATATAATATCCCGAAGTGGCGCCGTACCAACCAGAATATGACGATTGACCTCCGTCCGATTTGCGAGAAGGGTCAGCGCGTGACTGCAGGTCAAATCCTGACGGAAGGTTATTCAACCGAAGACGGAGAACTTGCACTGGGTAAGAACCTGCTGGTTGCTTACATGCCGTGGAAGGGCTATAACTATGAGGATGCTATCGTACTGAATGAACGTGTGGTTCGTGAGGACCTTTTGACCTCTGTACACGTAGAAGAATATTCTTTGGAAGTTCGCGAAACGAAGCGTGGTATGGAAGAGTTGACCTCTGACATTCCTAACGTAAGTGAGGAAGCGACTAAAGACCTTGACGAAAACGGTATTGTTCGTGTGGGTGCCCGCATCGAACCGGGTGATATCCTTATCGGTAAGATTACTCCGAAGGGTGAATCGGATCCTTCTCCGGAAGAGAAACTGCTCCGTGCCATCTTCGGTGACAAGGCCGGTGATGTGAAGGATGCTTCTTTGAAAGCCTCTCCTTCTTTGAAGGGTGTTGTTATCGGTAAGCGTCTGTTCTCCCGTGTTGTCAAGACCCGCAGCTCCAAGCTGGCCGACAAGGCTCTGTTACCGAAGATTGACGATGAGTTCGACGCTAAGATTGGTGACCTCAAGAAAGTGTTGATAAACAAGCTGTTGAAGCTTACAGAAAATTATACATCGGAAGGTGTGAAGGATTACATGGGTGCCGACATTATTTCCAAAGGCGCCAGATTCTCTGCTTCCGACTTCAGCGATTTGGACTTCACCGCTGTTCAGTTGAGCAACTGGACGAAGGATGAACATACCAACGGACTGATTCGTGCATTGGTGATGAACTTCATCAAGAAGTACAAGGAACTCGATGCCGAGCTGAAACGCAAGAAGTTCGCCATCACTATCGGTGACGAGTTGCCCGCAGGTATCATTCAGATGGCCAAGGTATACATTGCCAAGAAACGTAAGATTGGTGTCGGTGACAAGATGGCCGGTCGTCACGGTAACAAGGGTATTGTTTCCCGTGTGGTACGCCAGGAAGACATGCCGTTCCTTGCTGACGGTACTCCGGTAGACATCGTGCTGAATCCGTTGGGTGTGCCTTCACGTATGAACATCGGTCAGATATTCGAGGCCGTTCTCGGGCGTGCCGGAAAAAACCTGGGCGTGAAGTTTGCCACTCCTATCTTTGACGGTGCATCTTTGGACGATTTGAACGAATGGACCGATAAGGCCGGCTTGCCTCGCTACGGCAAGACAACGCTGTATGATGGTGGTACCGGTGAAGCATTCGAGCAGCAGGCTACGGTAGGTGTGACTTACATGCTGAAGCTCGGTCACATGGTTGAAGACAAGATGCACGCACGTTCCATCGGTCCGTACTCACTCATTACGCAACAGCCGTTGGGTGGTAAGGCACAGTTCGGTGGTCAGCGTTTTGGAGAAATGGAAGTTTGGGCACTCGAAGCGTTCGGTGCCGCACACATTCTGCAGGAAATCCTGACTATCAAGTCTGATGACGTTGTAGGACGTTCCAAGGCTTATGAAGCAATCGTGAAGGGTGAACCGATGCCTGCTCCGGGTATCCCCGAGTCACTGAACGTATTGCTGCACGAGTTGAGAGGTTTGGGCTTGAGCATCAACTTAGAATAATGGATAATTGATAATTGAGAGTGGATAATGCAAGTTACCATTCTCAATTATCGGTTTTCAGTTTTTCAATTTCAATTTTCCATTGTCAATTATCAATTAAATAAATTTATGGCTTTTAGAAAAGATAACAAGATAAAGAGTAATTTCTCGAAAATCTCTATCGGTTTGGCTTCTCCTGAGGAAATCCTTGAGAATTCGAGTGGTGAAGTTTTAAAGCCTGAAACCATCAACTATCGTACGTATAAGCCCGAACGCGACGGATTGTTCTGCGAGCGCATCTTTGGTCCTATCAAGGATTACGAGTGCCATTGCGGTAAGTACAAGCGTATCCGTTACAAAGGCATCGTCTGCGACCGTTGTGGTGTGGAAGTGACTGAAAAGAAAGTGCGCCGTGAGCGTATGGGACACATCCAGCTCGTTGTGCCCGTGGCTCACATCTGGTACTTCCGTTCACTTCCCAACAAAATCGGTTACTTGTTGGGCTTGCCCACCAAGAAGCTGGATGCCATTATCTATTACGAGCGTTATGTTGTCATTCAGCCGGGTGTACTGTCCGATGAAGTGGCACAGTATGACTTGCTTGAAGAAGGAGAATACCTGGACTTGCTGGAAAAGTTGCCGAAAGACAACCAGTTCCTCGAAGATTCAGATCCCAATAAGTTCATTGCCAAGATGGGCGCGGAAGCTATCTACGATTTGCTGTCACGCCTCGACCTTGACTCTTTGTCTTACGAACTGCGTAACCGTGCCGGAAGCGATGCTTCACAGCAACGCAAGACCGAAGCTCTGAAACGTCTTCAGGTAGTTGAGTCGTTCCGTGCATCACGCGGACGCAACAAGCCCGAGTGGATGATTGTACGCATTGTACCGGTTATTCCACCCGAACTTCGTCCGTTGGTCCCATTGGATGGCGGCCGTTTCGCAACTTCTGACTTGAATGACCTTTACCGTCGTGTCATCATCCGTAACAACCGTCTGAAGAGATTGATTGAAATCAAAGCTCCTGAAGTGATTTTGCGTAATGAAAAACGTATGTTGCAGGAAGCTGTCGACTCTCTGTTTGATAACTCCCGTAAATCGAGTGCAGTGAAGACCGACGCTAACCGTCCGTTGAAGTCACTTTCCGACAGTTTGAAGGGTAAGCAAGGACGTTTCCGTCAGAACTTGTTGGGTAAGCGTGTCGACTATTCCGCACGTTCTGTAATCGTTGTAGGTCCGGAGCTGAAGATGGGCGAATGCGGTATCCCTAAACTGATGGCAGCCGAGCTTTACAAGCCGTTCATCATTCGTAAGCTCATTGAGCGTGGTATCGTGAAGACGGTAAAGAGCGCCAAGAAGATTGTAGACCGCAAGGAACCCGTTATCTGGGACATTTTGGAACACGTGATGAAGGGGCATCCGGTGCTGTTGAACCGTGCCCCGACACTTCACCGTCTGGGTATCCAGGCATTCCAGCCTAAAATGATTGAAGGTAAGGCAATCCAGCTGCACCCGTTGGCATGTACGGCGTTCAATGCCGACTTCGACGGTGACCAGATGGCCGTGCACTTGCCGTTGAGCAACGAAGCGATTCTGGAAGCACAGATGCTAATGCTCCAGTCACACAATATATTGAACCCTGCCAACGGTGCTCCTATCACTGTGCCTGCTCAGGATATGGTACTTGGTCTGTACTATATTACGAAGCTGCGCAAGGGTGCCAAGGGTGAAGGCCTGACATTCTACGGTCCTGAGGAAGCGCTGATTGCCTACAATGAAGGTAAGTGCGACATCCATGCTCCGGTAAGCGTAATAGTGAAAGACGTTGACGAGAATGGTAACATTGTGGACAAGATGATGCACGATACCTCCGTGGGCCGTGTCATTGTCAACGAAATTGTTCCGGCAGAAGCAGGATATATCAATACGATTATCTCCAAGAAGTCACTCCGAGACATCATCAGTCACGTAATCAAGGTGTGTGGTGTTGCCAAGGCAGCCGACTTCCTCGACGGAATCAAGAACCTCGGTTATTACATGGCCTTCAAGGGTGGTTTGTCGTTCAACTTGGGCGATATCATTATCCCGGAAGAGAAGGAAGCATTAGTACAGAAAGGTTATGATGAAGTAGAGCAGGTAATCAATAACTATAACATGGGTTTCATCACGAACAACGAGCGTTACAACCAGGTAATCGATATCTGGACGCACGTGAACTCTGAGTTGTCCAACATCCTGATGAAAACCATTTCAAGCGACGACCAGGGTTTCAACTCTGTATACATGATGCTGGATTCCGGTGCCCGTGGTTCTAAGGAACAGATTCGTCAGCTCTCCGGTATGCGTGGTTTGATGGCGAAGCCCCAGAAAGCAGGTGCCGAAGGCGGTCAGATTATCGAAAACCCGATTCTTTCTAACTTTAAGGAAGGTCTGTCCGTGTTGGAGTACTTTATCTCTACCCACGGTGCCCGTAAGGGTCTTGCCGATACCGCTTTGAAGACGGCCGATGCCGGATACCTGACCCGTCGTCTGGTTGACGTATCGCATGATGTGATTATTAATGAAGAAGACTGCGGCACGCTCCGCGGATTGGTTTGTACGGCACTGAAGAACAATGATGAAACCATTGCCACTCTGTATGAACGTATCCTGGGTCGTGTATCCGTACATGATATTGTTCATCCTACAACTGGCGAACTGATTGTGGCCGGCGGTGAGGAAATTACCGAGGACATTGCACAACGCATTGAAGACTCTCCAATCGAGAGCGTTGAAATCCGTTCTGTATTGACCTGCGAATCCAAGAAAGGTGTTTGTGCCAAGTGTTACGGACGTAACCTGGCTTCCAGCCGTATGGTTCAGAAGGGCGAGGCAGTCGGCGTAATCGCTGCACAGTCTATCGGTGAGCCGGGTACACAGTTGACACTGCGTACATTCCATGCCGGTGGTACGGCAGCCAATATTGCTGCCAACGCAAGCATCGTGGCCAAGAATCCTGCCCGTCTGGAATTCGAAGAACTCCGTACGGTAGACGTTATCGACGAAGCAGGCGAACCGGCAAAGGTAGTGGTAGGCCGTTTGGCCGAAGTGCGTTTCGTGGATGTCAACACAGGTATTGTGCTTTCCACTCATAATGTACCCTACGGTTCTACGCTCTATGCAGCCGATGGTGAAATGGTAGAGAAAGGCAAGATGATTGCCCGTTGGGACCCGTTCAACGCGGTTATCATTACCGAAGCTACCGGTAAGATTGAATTTGAAGGCGTTATTGAAAACGTGACTTATAAGGTAGAGTCTGATGAATCTACCGGTTTGCGCGAAATCATCATCATTGAGTCTAAGGATAAGACGAAGGTGCCTACCGCACACATCATGACAGAAGACGGCGAACTGATCCGTACATACAACTTGCCAGTAGGTGGCCACGTAGTGGTTGAAGACGGTCAGAAGGTAAAGGCCGGTGAAGTTATCGTGAAGATTCCGCGTGCCGTAGGTAAAGCGGGTGATATCACGGGTGGTCTTCCCCGTGTCACTGAGTTGTTCGAGGCACGTAACCCGTCTAATCCCGCTGTGGTTTCAGAAATCGACGGTGAGGTTACCATGGGTAAGGTGAAACGCGGTAATCGCGAAATCATCGTTACTTCCAAGACCGGTGAAGTGAAGAAGTACCTCGTACCGTTGTCCAAGCAGATTCTGGTTCAGGAGAACGACTATGTACGTGCCGGTACTCCGTTGTCTGACGGTGCTACTACTCCGGCAGATATCTTGGCAATCAAGGGTCCTACAGCTGTACAGGAATATATCGTGAATGAAGTTCAGGATGTATACCGTCTGCAGGGTGTGAAGATCAATGATAAGCACTTTGAAATCATCGTTCGTCAGATGATGCGCAAGGTGGAAATCGACGAGCCAGGTGATACCCGCTTCCTGGAACAGCAAGTTGTTGACAAGATGGAATTCATGGAAGAGAACGACCGTATCTGGGGAAAGAAGGTGGTAGTGGATGCTGGAGATTCCCAGAGTCTGCAGGCTGGCCAGATTGTGACGGCCCGCAAGCTGCGTGACGAGAACTCCATGTTGAAACGCCGCGACTTGAAACCCGTGGAAGTGCGCGACGCTGTACCTGCGACTTCTACTCAGATTCTTCAAGGTATCACCCGTGCTGCATTGCAGACTTCAAGCTTCATGTCGGCTGCTTCCTTCCAGGAAACGACGAAGGTACTGAACGAGGCTGCCATCAACGGAAAGGTGGACCGTCTGGAAGGTATGAAGGAGAACGTAATTTGCGGTCACCTGATTCCTGCCGGTACCGGACAACGCGAGTTCGAGAAGATTATCGTTGGCTCCAAAGAAGAGTACGACCGTATGCTTGCCAACAAGAAGACGGTACTTGATTATGCTGTAGACGAGAAAGTAGAGGGATAGCCTTACAACGTCAATATAATTCTATTAAATAGAGAGGGAATATCCTATAAGAAGGAGTATTCCCTCTCTGTTTTATCTTTGCCTCTTCCTTCTGTACTGCAATGCTTCTGTATGTTTGTTACAGTGCTACTGCAAAACGGTTGCAGTGGCTTGCTCCTTTTTCAGAACGGATTATTATGTGTCTTTTTGAACTTAAATGTATATCATCCGAAAAAAAAGAGTACTTTTGGTCTATCTTTTAAGAACATTTTAAAAACAATTGTGCAACATGGAAAATCAAGAAAACAACAACGGTCAACTCCAGATAGAATTGAAGGAAGAAGTGGCGCAAGGTACATATGCCAATTTGGCTATTATAACTCATTCCAGTTCGGAATTTATTCTCGACTTTATCCGCGTGATGCCTGGAATGCCAAAGGCTGGCGTGCAATCGCGCATAGTTTTGGCACCCGAACATGCCAAGCGTTTGCTGCGTGCACTCGAAGAGAATATTGGGAAATATGAACGCGCTTTCGGACTGATTCGCATGCCGGACGAACAAACATTTCCGCCTCTTCCCAACATCAAGGGTGAAGCGTAAAATCAAAAAAAAACTTGTAGTGCATTGATTATTCAAAACTTATTAGTATCTTTGCAGCCCAAAAGTGTATAGTTTTGAATTAATATAAACAATAATATATAACTAAAAACAATTAAAATGCCTACAATTCAGCAATTAGTAAGAAAAGGACGCGAGGTGTTGGTGGAAAAAAGTAAGTCACCGGCTCTTGATTCATGTCCTCAAAGACGTGGCGTTTGCGTGAGAGTGTATACAACCACTCCGAAAAAACCGAATTCTGCAATGCGTAAAGTTGCACGTGTACGTTTGACCAATGGTAAAGAGGTGAACTCCTACATTCCGGGAGAAGGACACAACTTGCAGGAACACTCTATTGTATTAGTACGTGGTGGTCGTGTGAAAGACCTTCCGGGTGTACGCTATCACATTGTTCGTGGTACGTTGGATACTGCGGGTGTTGCAGGTCGTACTCAAAGACGTTCTAAATACGGAGCTAAGCGTCCGAAGCCGGGACAACAGGCTGCAACGGCTAAGAAGAAAAAATAATAAGTAGTCTACACTGTAAACAACTAAATTAAAAGTAATAACTTACGTTTTAGTTTATTGGAAATGCTAAAGGTTGAGTAAATTCTCCGGAGGGAGAGTTGAAGAAGTCAAGAAGTAAACAACCAAAAACGAAAAACATTATTCTTTCAAACAAATGAGAAAAGCAAAACCAAAAAAACGCGTTATCCTGCCGGATCCCGTGTTTAATGATCAAAAGGTTTCAAAATTCGTAAACCATCTGATGTATGACGGAAAGAAGAATACCTCTTATGAAATCTTCTATGCCGCTCTGGAAACAGTAAAAACAAAACTTCCTAACGAAGAAAAATCTGCCCTTGAAATTTGGAAAAAGGCACTGGATAATGTGACTCCGCAGGTTGAGGTTAAGTCTCGTCGTGTAGGTGGTGCTACATTTCAGGTTCCGACTGAAATTCGCCCGGATCGTAAAGAATCAGTTTCTATGAAGAACTTGATCCTTTTTGCCCGCAAACGTGGTGGCAAATCAATGGCTGATAAATTGGCTGCTGAGATTATGGATGCGTATAATGAACAAGGTGGTGCTTTCAAACGTAAAGAAGATATGCACAGAATGGCTGAAGCTAACCGTGCATTTGCTCATTTCAGATTCTAATACTATAAGAATAACCGATAGATTAAAAACTTAAAGTAAAAGGAATTGAAAAATGGCTAAGCAAGATTTACATTTGACGCGTAATATTGGTATCATGGCTCACATTGATGCCGGAAAAACAACAACCTCTGAACGTATTCTGTTTTATACGGGTTTGACTCACAAAATCGGAGAAGTGCATGATGGTGCTGCAACAATGGACTGGATGGCGCAAGAGCAGGAACGTGGTATTACCATTACTTCTGCTGCTACTACAACTCGTTGGAAATATGCAGGTGATACTTATAAAATCAATTTGATTGATACTCCGGGACACGTTGACTTTACTGCTGAAGTAGAACGTTCTTTGCGTATTTTGGATGGTGCTGTTGCTGCATATTGTGCAGTGGGTGGCGTTGAGCCGCAGTCTGAGACTGTATGGCGTCAGGCTGATAAGTATAATGTGCCACGTATTGCTTATGTGAACAAAATGGACCGTTCTGGTGCTGACTTCTTTGAAGTCGTTCGCCAGATGAAGGCTGTCTTGGGAGCTAATCCTTGTCCGATTGTTATTCCTATAGGTGCTGAAGAGTCTTTTAAAGGTCTGGTTGATCTTATCAAGATGAAAGCTATTTATTGGCATGACGAAACTATGGGTGCTGATTATACTGTAGAGGAAATCCCTGCTAATCTGGTTGATGAAGCTAACGAATGGAGAGATAAGATGCTCGAAAAGGTGGCAGAGTTTGACGATGCTTTGATGGAGAAATATTTCGATGATCCTTCTACTATTACAGAAGAAGAAGTGTTGAGAGCTCTTCGTAATGCTACTGTACAGATGGCTGTAGTTCCGATGTTGTGTGGCTCTTCATTCAAGAATAAAGGTGTGCAGACCCTGCTTGACTATGTTTGTGCATTCTTGCCTTCTCCATTGGATACTGAAAATGTAGTTGGTACAAATCCTAATACAGGTGCTGAGGAAGATCGTAAGCCTAGTGATGATGAAAAAACTTCTGCATTGGCATTTAAGATTGCTACTGACCCGTATGTAGGTCGTTTGACTTTCTTCCGTGTTTACTCTGGTAAAATTGAAGCAGGTTCTTATATTTATAACTCTCGTTCTGGTAAGAAAGAACGTGTGTCTCGTCTGTTCCAGATGCACTCAAACAAGCAGAATCCGGTTGAAGTAATCGGTGCTGGTGATATTGGTGCAGGTGTTGGATTTAAGGATATCCATACCGGAGATACCTTGTGTGATGAAAATGCACCGATTGTATTGGAATCTATGGACTTCCCAGAACCAGTTATTGGTATCGCAGTAGAGCCGAAGACTCAGAAAGATATGGATAAGCTGTCTAACGGTTTGGCTAAATTGGCTGAAGAGGATCCGACATTTACTGTGAAGACTGACGAACAAACAGGTCAAACTGTTATCTCTGGTATGGGTGAGCTTCACTTGGATATCATTATTGATCGTTTGAAACGTGAGTTTAAAGTAGAATGTAATCAGGGAAAACCTCAAGTAAATTACAAAGAAGCTATTACGAAAACAGTTAACTTGCGTGAAGTTTATAAGAAACAGTCTGGTGGACGTGGTAAATTTGCGGATATCATCGTAAATATTGGTCCTGTAGATGAAGACTTTACTCAAGGCGGTTTGCAGTTTATAGATGAAGTAAAAGGCGGTAATATTCCTAAAGAATTTATTCCGTCTGTTCAGAAAGGCTTTACTACTGCAATGAAGAATGGTGTATTGGCGGGTTATCCTTTGGATTCATTGAAGGTTACTTTGCTTGATGGCTCTTTCCATCCGGTTGACTCTGATCAGTTATCATTCGAAATCTGTGCTATTCAGGCATATAAGAGTGCTTGTGCTAAGGCAGGTCCCGTGCTTATGGAACCTATCATGAAACTAGAAGTTGTAACCCCGGAAGAAAACATGGGTGATGTAATCGGTGACTTGAATAAGCGTCGTGGTCAGGTAGAGGGGATGGAATCCAGTCGTTCTGGTGCTCGTATCGTGAAGGCAATGGTTCCCTTGGCAGAAATGTTTGGTTATGTAACTGCATTACGTACAATCACTTCTGGTCGAGCTACTTCATCAATGGTTTATTCTCATCATGCTCAAGTTTCTAATTCTATTGCTAAGGCAGTGTTGGAAGAAGTCAAAGGGCGTGTTGATTTGATCTAAAAATAAATCCGTAGGCTAGCGAATGACTCTTAGCCTACGGAATTTTATCTTGTTATAATATTAATAATTAATCAAACTAATGAGTCAGAAAATTAGAATTAAATTGAAATCTTACGACCACAACTTGGTTGACAAATCAGCTGAGAAGATTGTAAGAACGGTGAAGGCAACGGGCGCCATTGTTAGCGGTCCGATTCCTCTCCCTACGCATAAGCGTATCTTTACCGTGAACCGTTCGACTTTCGTTAATAAGAAGTCACGTGAACAGTTTGAACTCTCTTCTTATAAGAGATTGATCGACATCTATAGCTCAACTGCTAAGACTGTAGACGCTCTGATGAAGCTGGAGTTACCGAGTGGTGTGGAAGTAGAAATCAAAGTTTAGTATTTAAATTTTAAGTGAAATGCCAGGATTATTAGGAAAAAAAATCGGAATGACATCCGTTTTCAGTGCCGAGGGTAAGAATGTACCATGCACTGTTATCGAAGCAGGTCCTTGTGTTGTTACTCAAGTTAAAAGTGTTGAAAAAGATGGCTATGCGGCTGTTCAGTTGGGCTTCCAGGATAAGAAGGAAAAGCATACAACTAAGCCGTTGATGGGGCACTTTAAGAAGGCTGGAGTAACTCCCAAGAAACACTTGGCTGAGTTCAAAGAATTTGAGACAGAGTTAAATCTGGGTGATACTGTTACCGTAGAATTGTTCAGTGATGCAACTTTCGTTGATGTTATTGGAACTTCTAAGGGTAAGGGTTTTCAAGGTGTAGTTAAAAGACATGGTTTCGGTGGTGTAGGTCAAACTACTCATGGTCAGCACAATCGTGCTCGTAAACCGGGTTCTATCGGTGCTTGTTCATACCCTGCAAAAGTATTCAAAGGAATGCGTATGGGTGGTCAGCTTGGTGGCGATAGGGTGACTGTTCAAAACTTACAGGTATTAAAGGTTCTTCCGGATCACAACCTTCTTTTGATTAAGGGTTCTGTTCCCGGTTGCAAAGGTTCAATCGTAATAATTGAGAAATAATGGAAGTTAACGTATATAA
>OKTU01001326.1_pt1 | contig 12052 bp, 8 predicted proteins | sample 1606311 | NCBI WGS metagenome assembly OKTU01 (sample SAMEA3879557, study PRJEB24766) | human gut metagenome | biome: human-associated habitat; feature: feces | place: USA | collected 1985/1987
ATTTATAAAGATCTGCAAAGGGCTGATTTTAATCGCAGCTGGACAGGCATATCATATGGTAGTGGCTACGAAGGCCAAGGCTGTGTAAACGACGAAATGACCAATTACTATGTCGAATTTATGAAAAAGCATATCTTTGCATACTTGAATCCGCCGATCACATCTAAAGTTCTGCCTATGTATTGGTATTTGGGATACAATGTCTATAGCAAAAGCGTATTAGAAGTTGGAGGCGTAATCCTAGCAAGCTGGATTGTACCCATACACGAAAATTACGATGGGCTGGATTATTGGTGCACTTGTATGTTTGGAGAAGACAATCCCAGCGATCCTTATTTAATCCCCACAGACAGAGCACTCCTTGACAGACGCCGGAAAATGATATTGGCTCCCGTATTGGAAAAAGCAGTAAAAGCCGGAAACATCATTATACCTGAAGAATTTGAAGTGGGATTCGACCATGTCACTAATCTGATAGCAGGCTTGGGAATGGAAGATGACCCAAACTATTATCTTACCAGAGGATATCCGGGAAGTGTAAACACGTATGTATTCAATAGTATCAGCGAACCAGCCAACAACTCTTATCCTCCAACCAATGAAGAGACTTTTATAGGATATATGCATCTTTCCATGTACTATAACCAAGCACGACTAGCAGAGGTATATCCGGCTGATAAATATCCTTTTCTCACCGAAAAGTTTGCTTTCGTACAGAAATATTTAAAAGATAAATATCAGATCGATCTGGAAGCAATAGCCAACGGACCGGAAGACTGGGATTTACCTTTACCTCCAATACCGGAGACTCCAGATGAAGAATAACAACTCTGATAATGAACTATAAACTCATAATAATGACAAAAGTAAAAAATCTATTATTAACCATATTACTCTTATGCGGTACCACTGTATGGGGAAATAACGGGCTAAGAATATCAGGAAGAATAAAAGTATTAAAGCCAACGACTTTACAAATAAAAGATATGAATGAAGGCGTTGTATTAAGCTGCATCATCGGTACTAATAACACATTCAGTACCGATGAAATAAACATCATTCCTGATGTCTACAAACTCTATTTAGGAGAAACCGAACAGAATATTTATCTGGAAAATAACCCGGTAACAATCAATGGCTACTTCGACGAAAAGAACCCTGAACAAAGTTCGCTTTCATTCACTGGCATCGATCCGTTTCTGACTTTACAAAACTATATGCCAGCAGAAAAAGACCCGGATATAGCAACGATTTCCACTTCCGTCAAAGGAAAACTAACTCCCTCCATGGCATCTGCATTAGCCTATCTGGCAGATGTAAATGATTACCAATCCAACAAAATGCTATTGGACATGATACCGGAACAAGACAGAAAGTCTTTATCTGCCAAATGGCTGGTAAACAGGGTAGAAATCCTCTCCCACCAAATCATTGGTGCAGAATGTCCCGACTTTACTTTCACAGATGCCAACGGAAAAAACGTAAGTCTGAAAGACTTCCGTGGGAAAATTGTCGTACTTGACTTCTGTGCCTCCTGGTGTGGTCCTTGTCGTAAAGAGATGCGTAGTATGCTAACCATATACAATGAATTGAAGGCTGACGATCTGGAATTCATCAGTGTCTCGCTGGATGACAGCGAAGCAAAATGGAGAAAAATGCTGGATGAAGAAAAATTGCCGTGGGTGATGCTATGGGATAAGGCAGGATTCCCTAAAAACAGCAAGACTCCAAGTGCTATCCAGACTGCTTACGGCTTCTACTCCATCCCTTTCCTTGTAGTCATTGACAAAGAAGGCAAACTTGCTGCACGCAACGTTCGGGGTGAACAAGTACGCGAAGCCATTTTAAAAATAAGACAATAAACAAACTATATAAATTATAACTCTTTTGACAATGAAGAAACTTATATTTCCAATCGTATGCTGTTTCATCAGCGTTACTGTATCAGCCCAGTTAATCAAACCAAAGGCAGAAACACAAAAAAAACAATCCGAACTGGACTGGTTTAACTGTTCTTTCAACCAGGACAGTGTATACGGAGCTGAAGTAAACAAAGCTTATGATTACTTGAAAGCCAACAAAAAGAAAGCAAAGAAAAGACCGGTTGTTGCACTGATCGGAACCGGAATGGACGTAGAACACGAAGACCTGAAACACGCAATCTGGATCAACCCAAAAGAAAAGTCAAACCAGAAAGATGATGATAAAAACGGGTTTGTTGACGACATCAATGGCTGGAACTTCATCGGTGGTAAAGACGGCCAAATAATGGAAGCTTTGACACGCGAAGGAGAACGTGAATTCTTCCGTCTCAAAGATAAATACGCTGATTATATCTTTGACGGAAAAAAGTATTATAAAATAGTCAATGGAAAACGCCAAGAAGTCCCCGCACCGGAAAACATAGAAGAATATAATTACTATCGCTATAAAGTCATGCCGGAATCAAGAATCGGTGGAGCTTACGGCGGTCTTCAACTATCTTATGTTATAGAAGAATATGTTGAAAAGTTCGATAAGGACATGAAAAAACGTTTTCCCGGAAAAGAGTTGACTGTTGAGGACTTCCAAAGTTGTTATGATCCCAAAGCTGAAAGAGACAGTCTTTCTGAAGTCGCTTTTGTATTTACTGCCTACTATTTCAGCATCTATAATACGGATAAATGGGAACCTGTTTATCAGAATATGGGAAAGAAAAGTGTAGAAACAGGTAAAGCGTCTTATGAAGAGGCTTTAAAGAGATACGGAAGTGATAATCGAAAAGAAATTGTAGGTGATAATCCTCTGGATATTAACGATACGCATTATGGTAATAATGTACTGTTGACATCTGATGCGGCAACAGGCGTAATGAAGGCCGGCGTTATCGCAGCTAAACGTGACAACGGTATCGGAAGTAACGGTATTGCAGACAATGCAGAAATCATGACCTTACGCATCCACCCGGGAGAAGGAGAACCGTACCTGAAAGATATGGCATTGGCCATCCGCTATGCAGTAAACCACGGTGCAGATGTAATCGTATTACCGGAACAAAACTCCATATATCCGGAAGAGCAGAAACAATGGGTGTCAGAAGCATTGAAAGAGGCAGAGAAGAAAGGGGCATTAGTTATAGTTCCGGTTTGGGATCTATCAATGGATATGGATAAAGACGAATTCTTTCCCAATCGTAAGATGAATAAAGAGGGAGAACTTACTAATTTTATGGTAGTTGCTTCTTCAGACAAGAATGGAAATCCGGTATTGAACACCAATTACGGTGCAACTGCTCTCGATATTTATGCTCCGGGAACAGACATTTATTCATCTTATATGGGTGACACTTATCAAAAAGGAACTGGAGAAGGAATGGCTTCGGCTACTGTAGCTGGCGTAGCTGCTCTTGTGAAGTCTTATTTCCCTAAACTGACCGGCTCTCAAATCCGTGACATATTATTAAAAAGCGTCACTTCACGCAAAGGTGTAGAAGTAGAAAAAGGAATCCGCGTGAACGATAGCCCTTCACAAGATTTATTCCTTTTTGATGACCTATGTATTTCCGGAGGTATCGTTAATGCTTACCAAGCAATCTTGGAAGCAGAAAAAGTCAGCAAATAAAGATTAGTCTATGAAATATACTCGTCTAATAGGAACCGTCATTGCCTTTTGCATGGCGGTCCCTTTATTCGCCCAACAATATAAAGCAACTATACCTTATCGGATAGTAGGCGAAAAAATGGTTATCGAAATGAAGGTAAACGGCAATGCACGCCCTTTTATCTTTGATACCGGAGGGCGCACCGCACTTACCACTAAAGCCTGTCAAGCACTACAAATAACAGCAACAGACTCTATGAAGGTGACAGATGTGAATAACGTGGAAAGCTATTACAAAACTACGCGAATAGAAAATCTGACGACTCCCGATGATGTTATTAACTTTAAAAATGCCCCGTCGCTAATCATCAATGAAGTAAAAGGCTGGGAATGTTTTGGAGTAGATGGTATCATCGGAAGCGATTTATTTGCAAGTACTATTGTAAGCATTGATTCGCAGACTAAAAATATCATAGTCACATCTGCCGAAAAGCCTTCCACAGTATCTTTACGAAAAATGCTGAATTTCACCAAAGAAGGAGGAATGCCAATTGTCAATGTACAGATCGCTCCGGTCAGCAACATCACCGTATTATTTGATACAGGCAGTCCCAGTCTGTTATCTCTTATTGAAAGTGATTTTGAGAGAATTAAACCGGAGGCATCTATGGAAGTCGTTTCTGAAGGATATGGGGAAGGAAGCATCGGAGTAGCCGGACAAGCAGATAAAGCATCTTCATATAGAGTACATATTCCCTTATTATCAGTAGGAGCCACCAAATTCCGCAACTTAACGACCCATACAGACAAACACCCTTACACATTACTAGGTGTAAAGTTATTACAATACGGAAAAGTGACTATCGACTATCCACGTGGAAGATTCTATTTTGAAGCTTTCCAACCGGATAATGAAATCAACAATCAATGCAACAACTTCGATTTGACGGTCAAAGACGGAGACTTATATGTATCTACTGTCTGGAGCAGCACGAAAGGTAAGATAGAAGTAGGAGACAAAGTGATTAAGATTAATGGCAAACCTACTAAAAAATATGACTTCTGCGAAAGTATTCTGAACGGAATACCGGAATTGAAAGAGAAAAAACAGACGAAGCTAACGATTGAGACTGCTTCCGGAATAAAGAATATTATCTATAAAAAAGAATGACATGAAAAGAATAGGAATACTGACCGGCTTATGGCTGCTATTATTTCTAAACTGCGGACAAGAAACGATAGCGCAAATCCAGAATAAAGTTTGCGATACCATTCCTTATGAATTCATTCAGGAGAAAATCATTATACCCGTTACTGTTAATGGTGTAAATGTAAAATACATCGTCGATACAGGAGGAAGAACCGGGACTATGTATGACGCCGCAACTGAAATGAAAGCTACTGCCGCAGGATATATGCGCATTTCCGATGTGAATGCACAAGGCTCCAACTATCAGGAAGCCCACGTACAAAATATTTCCATCGGAAAGAACTACAAAATCAAACAGTTGAAAACGATGGTACTACCTAAGAATCCATTCTTCACAGAACTGGGAGTTGTCGGAATTCTTGGAGGAGATGCCTTTGCACAGTCGGTAGTAACATTCGATTCCCGTTCTAAAATAATGGTAATCAACTATCCTTATCGTCCCGAAAAGTTAAAGGTTACAGATGGAATTCCGCTGTTAGATGAAACTGAACATCATTCCATTGTCAACGTTCGCTTAGGAAACAATGATTTAAAAGTTCTATTCGACACAGGTGCAGGAGGCTTTCTGCTTTATTGTACGGAAGATTACAACAGGTTGGCTGACATTTCGCAAGTTACCAATCATGGATATGGTATCGTAGCTGCCGGAATAACAGGGTTGGGCAAGCCGGTAGATATTAAAAAAGTATCTGTACCTTCCATCAATATCATGGGAAAAGAATTCACAAACGTAGGTAGTACAACAACTGTCATGAATGGAACGATCATCGGGGTGGATCTACTGAAATATGGTAAAGTAATTATTGATTATATGCGGAGACGTTTTTACTTCCTCCCATTTGAAGAAGGAAAAATCGACATGGGTGGTGCTCCCGCTCTTTGGAACGTAAGCATATTACCGCGCAACGAAAGATTCGAAATTACAACTATATGGGATAGCATGAAAGATGCAGTTGCTTTCGGCGACGAAGTGATTAATATCAACGGAACTTCTCTTAAAGATTGCCCCATGAGCCAGATGGCCGTAGAAGAAATTATGAATGCTATACCTGGTGATACCGGCTATATTATCATCAAAAAATATAATCAAGAGAAAAGAATTGAAATCAGGAAAGAGAAATAAACTTTAAACAGAAAGAATATATGAAACGAATAATAACTAAAATGTATCTCTGTTTGCTTGCATTTTGTATCACAGGAGGCATCAGTGCACAAACACAAAACAGTATGACAGAGGTCATTCCATTCAAAACTATTGATGGAAAAATTATCGTGGAAGCCACTATAAATGGTGAAGCAGCTGACTTTGTCCTTGATTTATCGGGACATAACGCTCTACTTCCTGAAGCTCTCAAAAAGTTACACATCAATACAGAAAAGAGAGGAACTTTTAGTTCTTACCAAGATTTTGTATTTAAACAGGTACCTGTTGGAAAGGTATATGAAATGGGAACAGTAGCTATTGGTAAAAATACATTTGCAAACGATCTTCCGGCTTTCACATTAGAAGACGAACCTTATCTACGCAAGCTAGGGGTTATGGGTGTATTAAGTGGTGCTGTTTTCCGCACTTCTGTATTAACCATTGACATGCAACGGAAGAAAATTACGATTACACAGCCCTACCGCCCTTCTTATATGAAACTTAACTATCGGGAAAATTTTAACCTGATAACGGGATTAGGAGTAGTATGCCCGATAAACATCCAGGGAAAGCCGATATCTCTTGTCCTGGATACATGGAGTGAAGGATTGGTGAATCTTACTGAAGCAGATTTCAATACATGGAACACACAATATACCAAAGGAAGTAACCAAAAAGTCTCCAATGGATATAAAGAAACAAGGAAAGAAGAGGAAAGCCTCATCCTACCTGAAACGATGTTTGTAAAAACAAAGATTGAAGATGCCATAGCAGTGAAAAACCCATTCTTGAAACGTTCCGTATTAGGCAAAAAGATACTGGACTACGGAATTATATCTATTGACTATATTCATCAGAAAATTTACTTTCAACCATTCGATATGGTTCCTATACCGGAAGCGGAAGCTAAAGTGACGGAAACCAAAGTTGAAGATGGTAAATTGAATCCAATTACCCGCCAGTTCTTCCTCGAACACATTTTCGACTACCGAAAAGGAAATGATTTCATCTATAATGGAGACAAACCGATAGTTATCGATTTTTGGGCTACATGGTGCGGTCCATGTATGCGTCTACTTCCGGAAATGGAGAAACTAGCTGAAAAATATAAAGGAAAAGTTATATTCTATAAGGTAAATGCTGATAAAGAAAAAGATTTATGTAGCCATTTTAGTGTACAGGTTATTCTTCATCCCGGTAGGCGGCAAACCGATAATCGAGGTTGGTGCTACGCCGGAAAAGTATGTGCAAATCATTGAAGAACAACTTCTGAAATAAAACATCTCTCTTAATATATAACTATGTAAATCTAAAACTTTAGCTAAGAGCCGGAATCCGTTCCGGCTTTTTTATTTCCATATCATTGGAACTTATCATTAAAACAAGTACATTTGCCCTGTCAAATCTATTTATAACTTAACACACATTTTGACCATGAAGAAAAGTATTTCTCTTCTTCTTTTGTCCTTGCTTATGATTGCCCCCAGTTGCCAAAAGACAAAAGAAGCGGCGAACGAGTACAACATCGTTCCCAAACCCAATCAAATTCTCCCACAGGAAGGACGTTTTGAACTAAACAGCAAAGTCAGTCTGGTAATTCCTTCCGATGCTCCGGAAGTTAAAGGTATTGCCGACAGCCTGGCCGAACGTTTAAAACAGACAGCAGGAATCTCGTTGAAAGAAGCAGAAAGTGCAGATGGAAAATCAGCAATCTGCTTTGTTGTACAAGAAGGTATGCCGAAGGAAGGATATAAATTATCCGTTACTCCCAGTCTCATCACGCTTACCGCTTCTCAACCGAACGGGTTCTTCTACGGCGTACAGACACTTTATCAGTTACTCCCTCCGGCGGTTTACGGAAACCAGTTGGATAAGAAAGCAAACTGGTCGGTTCCTGCTGTAGAAATAGAAGATTCGCCCCGTTTTGTTCACCGCGGACTGATGCTGGATGTTTGCCGCCATTATGTACCGATTGACTATATTTACAAGTTTATCGACTTGCTGGCAATGAACAAGATGAATGTTTTCCATTGGCATTTGACAGACGATCAGGGATGGAGAATCGAAATCAAGAAATATCCTAAATTGACAGAAATCGGTTCTAAACGTGAAAAGACATTGGTAGACTATTACTATGTAAATTATCCGCAAGTATTCGACGGAAAAGAACACGGAGGGTATTACACACAGGAACAAATCAAAGATGTAGTAGCTTATGCTGCAAGTAAATATATCAACGTTGTTCCCGAAATAGAAATGCCGGGACATGCGTTGGCTGCACTGGCTGCCTATCCGGAACTGTCATGTGATTCTACACAGACTTATAAAGTATCTCCTACATGGGGTGTATTCGAACAGGTGTTCTGTCCGAGTGAAACAACTTTCAAATTCTTTGAAGGAGTGATGGATGAAGTAATTGAATTATTCCCTAGCGAATACATTCACATCGGTGGCGACGAATGTCCCAAAACAGCGTGGAAGAACAGTGCTTTCTGCCAGCAGCTAATCCGCCAGTTAGGACTGAAGGATGATACGACTCCCAGCAAGACGGACGGAATAAAGCATAGTAAAGAAGATAAGTTGCAGAGCTATTTTGTTACCCGCATGGAGAAATATCTGAATGGCAAAGGCAGGAACATCATTGGTTGGGATGAAATCCTCGAAGGTGGTCTGGCTCCAAATGCGACTGTTATGTCATGGCGTGGTGTAGAAGGAGGAATGAACGCTGCCAAAGCCGGACATAATGCGATTATGACTCCGAACCCTTATGTATATCTGGACTACTACCAGGAAGAACCTGAAATTGCCCCGACTACTATCGGCGGATACAACACACTGAAAAAAACATATAGCTACAACCCTGTCCCGGACGATGCAGACGAACTTGCCAAGAAGCATATCATCGGAATACAAGGCAATATATGGAGAGAATATATGCAGACTTCCGAACGTACAGACTATCAGGCCTTCCCGCGTGCAATGGCTATTGCCGAAACGGCCTGGACACAAAACGCAAACAAAGACTGGAAGAATTTCTGCGAACGAATGGTAACTGAATTTGAACGCTTGGAAGTAATGAACACCAAACCTTGTCTCAACTTCTTTGACGTAAACGTAAATACGCACGCGGATGAAAACGCTCCTTTAATGGTAATGTTGGAAAGTTTCTATCCGAATGCAGAAATCCGATATACTACGGACGGCAGTGAACCGAGTAAAACATCCACACTGTACGAAAAGCCTTTCGTTCTGGAAGGTAATATCGACCTGAAAGCAGCTGCTTTCAAAGATGGAAAAATGCTGGGTAAAGTAGCTCACAAGCCATTATACGGTAATTTATTGACAGGAAAGCCCTATACTGTTAATTATAAGATGGGATGGACAGGCGATATATTTGATGAAAACGATGTATTAGGAGCTGACAAGACAACCTTCGGACTGACCAACGGTAAACGAGGAAATAATGCTTCTTATACTCCGTGGTGCAGCTTTGGTATTGTTGAAGGTAAAGACTTGGAATTTATCATTAATTTGGATAAGCCGACACAAATCAGCAAAATAATTTTCGGTTCTTTATTCAATCCGGCTATGAGAATTCTTCCTGCAGGAGGAGTTGCCGTAGAAGTATCTGCAGATGGCAAACAATACACTCCGGTAGCTGAAAAGGCCTTGAAACACGATTATCCGGAAACAGGACGAATTGCATTCACTGATTCCATTGAATTTGAGCCAACACAGGCTACCTTCCTGAAAGTTAAGATTAAGAATGGCGGCACACTGCGCAATGGAGTTAACTTTGAAAAGAACAATGGTCCGGAAGTTATTCCTGCCGAATTATGGATTGATGAAATAGAAGCTTATTAAACAAAGCTAACTATATTTTATGCGGATTTCACGGTGCTGACTCAACAGGACGTGGAATCCGCATCATTTATTCCGGACCTGAATAACAGAACGGTGAACGCTAGTTTAATACTAATGTTCACCGTTTTATTTATAATCAATCACACCCCAAAAGGCATAATTATCATTCATTCGTTTACACCGAAGATATATTTATCACACAAGCCCTTTGGAAGAAAGGTAACGTTCTGCCTCCAAGGCAGCCTTACATCCACTTCCCGCGGCTGTAATAGCCTGACGATAATGCGGATCGGCCACATCTCCTGCTGCAAAAACTCCGGGCACTTTCGTACGAGGACTATCACCGTCTGTAATAATATAACCTACTTCGTCCGTATCGATATACTCTTTAAATATTTCAGTATTCGGTTGATGTCCGATAGCCAGGAAGAAACCGTCGATAGGTAAACTATAACGTTCTTCATCCGGTTCACCCCAACGTTTCACCAGGTTTACACCCTCTACGCCATTGTCACCAAACAAACCAACTGCATTGTGTTCAAAAAGAACTTCAATCTTCTCGTGGTTCATGACACGTTCCTGCATAATCTTCGATGCACGCAGGAAAGGTTTACGGACAATCAGATATACCTTGGATGCAAGACCGGCAAGATAAACCGCTTCTTCACAAGCAGTATCACCTCCACCAACTACAGCAACCACTTTCTTACGATAGAAAAATCCGTCACAAGTAGCACAAGCGCTTACACCCATTCCGGCATATTTCTTTTCATCCTCCAGTCCCAGATATTTAGCAGTTGCCCCGGTAGCAATAATCAATGATTCCGTTTCAATCACTTTATCACCGTCAATTGTTATTTTATAAGGAGCTTTGCTTAAATCTGCTGCCGTAGCGATACCAAAACGAATATCTGTTCCGAAACGGCTCGCCTGTGCACGCAAATCTTCCATCAACTGCGGGCCACTGATACCTTCCGGATAACCGGGAAAGTTTTCTACATCTGTCGTAGTAGTCAACTGGCCGCCCGGCTGCAATCCTTCATATAGTACCGGACATAAATTTGCACGTCCAGCATAAATCGCTGCCGTATATCCGGCAGGTCCTGAACCTATAATCAGGCATTTCACTTTTTCTATTTCTGCCATTTTAATTTATCTTTATTGTTTTGTTATAAAAACATGTTATCTCAAATCTATCACCTCTGCATTGGGATATTGTTTTTTATCAAAAGTAAAAACACGATCCATATAATTCTGCCCGGTCTGATAACTTGTAACGGTTATCTCATTACGTGTCTGCTGTCCACGCTGCTGAAGCAAAATATATAGAGGTTCATAAGTGTCCTTCGTCACAAAAAGAGTGATACGTTCCAACTCCTGTTTCTTATCCCTGGCAGTCAGAACGACTTCCCAAACGGATTTTCCACGAAACGTTTTGGTTGCCCCCAACTTATAAGAGAATCCTTTCTGATACATATAAAGAAAGGTATACGGATTGATTTGCTGCAACTCTTCCTGAGTAGGATTGCTGACATTCACTTCATCATTTCTCACCATGTAACTCCACTGTGTTTTCCCGTCAAACCAAGTGGTTGTCTCGGAGGTCTTCAGCATAAACTTCTCGCCTTTCAACTGGATGATACCATTCTCACGTCCTTCCAGATGACCGTCATTGACAGCCTTCAAGGTAAAATCAGCCCTTACACCACCTGCCTTCTTAAATGCTTCGGCTGTCTTCTCCAGAACAACTTTAGCCTGCGACTGCTGTTGTTGAGCAATCACAGGCAATGACAGTAAAGCTATTAAAACACTAAAAATGTATTTCCTCATTTGATTAATAAACGATTGATTACTGCAAATTGTTCAAACGCATTTCAAGATCATTATCATCGATGCAAAGTACGTCACGCGCTTTGCTTCCCTGCGTAGGACCGACGATTCCAGCCTTTTCAAGTTGATCCATGATACGGCCGGCACGATTATAACCGATAGCAAACTTACGTTGAATTAACGACGTGGAACCTTGCTGATGAATAACCACCAACCGGGCAGCGTCTTCAAACAACGGGTCAAGACGCCCCATATCAATATCCCCTACTTCGCTACCGCTGTCTTCACTCACATACTCGGGCAGGAAGAAAGGAGTAGGATATCCTTGCTGACGGGCAATAAACTTCGTGATTTCCTCCACTTCCGGCGTATCGATAAAGGCACACTGCACACGTACCGGATCAGCACCTTGCAGGAAGAGCATA
>OKTU01001330.1_pt1 | contig 12022 bp, 4 predicted proteins | sample 1606311 | NCBI WGS metagenome assembly OKTU01 (sample SAMEA3879557, study PRJEB24766) | human gut metagenome | biome: human-associated habitat; feature: feces | place: USA | collected 1985/1987
TTACATTCTCAGAAGTAGCATCTTCCGACAAGGTATTGTTCCATCTATCCACAAAAGAACGGAACTGTTCCTCCGTAACACAATCCGGCTTATACCCTATCAACTCATCAGCTGTAGCAACACCATTCAAATGACTAAACAATTTATCGTATTCTTCCATAGTTATATCATTCCAAGCATCTATGTCTCCGAATATTTCGCTATGAATCGTATTCATTGCCTCATAAACACCCTGTGCCAATATCATCTTACCTTGAAAATCTTCTATATAAGAGGGGATCGAAGACTTTGTTGTCGCCATAGCTCTATTTGCCGGATGATCCAAATGATCACAAGCATGAATAAAATCGTCAACGCATTTTATAACCGGAACTAACTTCGTAATAAAAGAAGTCAACTTTTTAGTTACTTTCAACATTTTCTTCATGTGCTTTCTATAAGGTTCCGGTAATAATCGCTTAAACTCATCCTCTAAAGCTGCGTCTAAAAAATCTTCCATAGCTTTACTACAACCTAATACTTTTTCTACTACATCCTTATCATCACTTTTTATCCCACTAATACATTCTGAAGCTTGTTCATGAGCTTTCATCAGTAATTTAGCCCAATCAAACTTTGCCAAAGCTTCTTTCATCTTATTAATCATCTCATCCCTTACAGCTGCATCAAGATCAATATCAAACTCAAAATCCTCGCCTTCATCCGGTAAAAATGAATCTATCAATTCATAACTTTCCACGATTTTATTAACAGCTTCTGTAACAGGAACAAAATGTGAAACACATTTCACTCCTGCGATAATCATTCCATTCTGACACGGTTCACATCCTTTGTCAACAATCGAGGGAGCAGGATCATTATTGGATGAAGGAACATAAGTACTTCCACCACCGCTTCCACCAAGACCGCCAGGAGCACCAATCCAACCCCAACCGCCACCATCTCCACCTCCCGATGAAGTTGAAGGATATGAAGGAACATTACAGTGAGGTAATTTTATAGATTTCTCATATTGATGCCATTTTCTATCATTACCACAATCCCAATATACAATTGTATAAGTCTTCATATGACAAGGAAAATCTTTTATTGCAATTTTCATACGGTTTACCGATCTTTGAGGAGCCGGTTCCACATCATCTTTAAGTCTTACCCGAACCGGGACAACAACGGATTCAGACGGAAGAAGATTAAAATCTTCTTTTACCAATAATTCACAAGTCCATACATCCGATTCAGGAATGTCAATATGTACATCTTGCGCCGTTATCAAACCTTTATTAGTAAGTACCGCATTGAACATATATATCCCTTTATCAATAAGTTCTTGTACTGGAAGGCTATCCGGCATTATCACTTCAACAACAGGCACAGGAACATTCGTCTCATACTTCACTGTTGTAACAATTTCATACTCATCGTTAACCGTTGTCTCCTCCACCTGCCAGTCTATTATAATACCCTTCAGGCAGGCTTTCCACGATATAAAGTCCGTTCTCGTCAGTAGTTCCTTGCATGACAAGCGCATCCGTTGCCGAATTCATGATAGCCACTTTAGCACCAGCCAGATGTGGTGCTTCAGAAGTATAATAAGTATACTCATCACATACATCTACCACTAATTTTCCGGTTGATTCAGAAACCGGGGTACAACTATAATTCATTGAGATACCATTGCCATTAGCACAATTGACAGCAATTTGACCAGTTAGCGGTCTATTCAACGGCAAATCTTCCGTTGGGGTCAGCCGGAGAATCACAGTGGTAGACTCTCCATACTTCAATGAAGGCATCTCCAAAGGAGTAACCGCTTTTATCCAATCTACCGGAGGAAGGGCCAGTACGATAGCCCCAGTTTCTCCCTTACCTCTATTCGCTATTGTAAACGAATAATCACGTGAAGTCCCTTTCGTCATCGTTGTTTTTATAGACGAAATATCAGCTTCCAATTGCCCTTTCAGGGAACGGCAGAAGTAATAAATATCAAAGTCCAAAGTGACCCCTTCTACAGAAGAGACACGGGCCTTGATTTTTTCCCATTGAGATCCTTCTGAGGGTTTATTACCTATAATACGGTACGCCAAAGAAACGGTCTCATCTCCACATATCCTGTCTTGCTTAGAAAAAGAGACAGTGCAGTTTTCCGGTGCTGAAAGTACATCAACCGTCAAGTTATTCAAGGTCAAGACACCCGGATTTGTGATTGAGACCTCTCCGTCAAATGTTTCTCCTTCGGTTATCTCACATTTTAGATAGTTTGAAGAGACTCGTTTCAGTCCATAAATATCAAAAGTGGTCTGTTCGATCGATAATTTTTCTCCAGGATAACATGCTCCCACAATAAAATGACCGGATTGAAGAGCATACGGCTTAAATGTTACCTGATATTTTCCTTTCTCATCTGTCACAGCAGAAAGCGTCTGACGGATATTAGAATTAATCAAATAAACTTCAACTGGAACATTCGCTACCTGCTTGCCAGATACCGTACCCGTTATCGAAACAGACTCTCCTTGATTATACAGTTGTTTATCCACTGCTGCAGATACAGTATACCGAGGCAATAATTTTATTGTTTTTTTCTCTGAGGTATTATTTAAAGAAAGCAACTCGGTTATTAAATGATCTTCATTGGCTACTGCATAAATAACATGTTCTCCTATTATCTCCGGTAGAGTGACAGTCGTACTCAGAACTTCACTCTCTCCAACAGCTATCTTTTTTGTTGTACGAAAGCTCCCTAATAGCGTGGAGGCATTATCTAAATACAGATTTACGATTAATGGATAGGGCAAAGGAACAACACCTGTATTCATTACTTCCACAGAAATATCAATCTTCTCCCCCATCTCGATCTCAGAAACAGACAAATCCGACATACTGACTACCGCATCCGGTAAAGTCTGATCTGTGACCATCACCCAGCAGGTCCCTTGAGTAAATCCGTCTGCTGCAACAGTAAAACTCACTGTTCGATTCCCTTCGGTCACTTCATTTGCCTTCACTGAAACCGGAATGTCGACAGAGCGTTGGCCGGCCGGAATAATTACAGACGATTCGTATATCAGCTCCTCATCATGATCGCTGGATAATTTAATCGTTAACGCCTGTTCTGTAGAAGTATTACGAGTGACTGTTAAAACTGCAGCATGCTCTTTACCCTCCGGCAACATAGCTTGCGATGAAGATATTTTCAAAGTCGGCCCATCATCATCAAGCAGCTTCAATGTTGCATGAACTGCACCACCTGTTGTACCCGTAGCCGAACAATTACAAGAAGACAGGTAAATAGCTGCGGTTATATCAATCACTTGTTCTTCCTCTACCAAAGAATTATCAACCACACCAATTGTAAAAGCCGCTTCCGTTACTCCGGATGCTAAAGTCAATGTGGAAGACGAGTAATAAATACGTCCATCCGAATTGTCCGATAGTTTCACTGTTATTGTATTGTCTGTATGGCTTAAACGCCGAAGAACCGCCATTACCGCCAAAGGACCGGCTGCTTCACTTACTGTTTCCGGAGTAATAGTCAGTGAGAGCTCCGGCAAATCGTTATCATTGAGAAGTACCAGGCATTTGCTGTTTATATGCCGGGCAGCCGTAACCACAAACTCTGCCGAGATAGTCACATCCGGCAAATCATCATCTATTGCTTTTACACTCACCGATACACTCTTCTCTCCAGCCGGAATTACAATTTGGTTAAGAAATGAAAAACGTGACTGATGGTCACAGGTAAGATATACCGTTAAAGGAGTATCCTTCACTAATTCCCGCTCAACAGTTAACGTAAAACTTTCGCCTTCTGTAAGTTCTGTTTTAGATGTTGTTAGGGTCAAAGCCGGTAGTTCATTGTCTAAAATGCCAACTTCTCCCGTTATAGCTTCATATCCGTTTCCTGCAATTGTTATCGTTACAATCGAATCCACATCCAGCACTTCATTATCTATTGCACGAATATAAAAAGTCCCACCGGACTGCCCTGCCGGTATCGTTACCGATTCCGGTACATTCAAACGTTCCGGCTTATCCGCACGAAGACTGAAAACCTGTTCATTCGCCCAACTGCCACTCCGATATAGTTTACAGCGAATTAATGAAGTATTATTTTCCTCAATAGCTGCCGACGGTAATTCTACCCGTAATTTCTTAGTAATATCGCAGACAGTTTCCGACTGAGCCGTATTGTTACCTATTGCAGCGGCTAACTCCCCTAAATTTGCTCCGGGAATCAACTTGACTTTAGCTTTCACCGATCCTTCAATGCCCAATGGTTCCGAAAGAGCAAACTCAGCCTGCCGACTCACGCTTCCACCAATCCCTAAGACAGACTCATAATATACTTTGCCTAAATAAACCTCTTCGCCATTATCAGCCACCAAAGAGACCTGCTCACTCCAACCATCACCCGTTTCCTTGTCTCCTTCATTGATTACCAACCAAGAAACCGAAATCTTATCGCCGGGAGTGTAAGATGTCTTGTCTACTTTTACCGCAGAGACTGCTACGTCCGGACGCGGATCTTCAATCACTAATAATGCTCCCGGATCAGAAGAAGTCAGCACATTATCCCCGTTACGAATACTTAAAATAGGTTCTGTCATTGTGAAAGGATACCTGCTTCCAACCTCCCAACTTTCCGGAACTTTCATTGAGAAATTTATAATATTTCCGGAATTTCCTCTCAAAGGAGAATTTGTCGGAGAATAGATTACAAACAAATATTCCTTACCCGATCCGCTCACAGACAATACATGATCCGATTTCCGATCCGTCAGTTCCCAAGAATCACGGACCAACGTACTATAATCAGGACGCCGTAACTTAAACTGTAAAGCAACAATTTCGCTGTCATTATTCAATGCCACAGCCACATTAATCGTTTTCCCTCGTCCGCATTCCACTTCCGGTATATATAATTTATTTGTCACCTGCTGTGCTCCCATCGACAAGGAGGAGAGCAACATCCCCCACAGCAGCATGAAAACCATTTTACACTTCATAATTCATCTTATTTTGAAATGACTACTTTTTGACTCTTATACGTTATCCCCTCGCTTGTCTCCAACTGTAACCTTATCAGATAAATACCGGGAACAAAATCCGACATTACCTGCAAAGCGCCTGCGGCAGGAGTTTCAAAGACCTTCTTGCCAACCGGACAACCGTCCATGCCAATCGCATCAACCGTCATACGTTCTACGCCGAGCGGCAATGTCACACAAACATGATTATTAACATTGTAGATTGAAACCTTTTCAGAAATATCCGCATGAACACTCGTCGGAGAAACTACTGCAGAGATACGTCGAGCATCCTTATCGGCCAGATCAACATAGGCTACAGCCGCCTCTTGCGACGAGAGTTCGGCAAGAACCGTACGCCCTGCCGGTATCGTCTCTCCCGCTATAGAGTAAACAATAAGGCGCACTGCATCGTCTTTCTCTTTCATCGCCGTTTGGTACTGACTTACATTCAGTAACATACGCAACTGAGACGGGCGGCAACCACTCAACACAATGTCGGCCGCGGCAACCTCACCGTCACTATACATCACCAGTTTTCCATCTTCTATGCAGATGCGCACAGAAGAAAGCATCTGCGAGCGGGCAAATGACGACATCGCAACCACAGAAGCCGTTTCAAGCACAGGAGTCCCTAACACAAGATCGACAAGCAACACTATATCCTGAACAGTAAGTTTTGAATCTTCATAAACATCCGCAGCCGCATATACAAACAAGTAAGAGCTACCGTTCACAATGTAGTTCAACGTGCCCTGCACATCTAATACATCAATTGCCGAATCCGCATTTACATCTCCCTTATCGAAAAACACAATCACCGGAAGAGTACTTCCAGTCGCATCATTATTACGAGATTCTAATAAGAATTGACTTCCGGATGCCGCTCTCCAATCCGACCAACTCATTTCATAATATTCAGTTTTGTTGTACAGAGTGGCAGTAGTGGTAACCCCCGATTGATTTAAAGAAAGACCTAAGGAGGAGACAGGTTTATAGCTCTTCGTAGAATGAGAATACGTGAAAATAGTCGGCAAATATAAATTCGTCTTTACGGCTAACCGTATTTCAGGGATTTCTTCTACCGGTACCTGCTGATAACGTATATTCAAGTTTTCAATTTCATCCGACAGAGGGGCTGAAAGTTCAGAGAAACAATTATTCTGCAATTTCAACGTTTTCAAAGCAGGAAAGGCATTAGCCAAGACAGAAACATCTCCTTTAAGCTGATTGCCGTTCAATATAAGTTCAGACAAGATTGGCCGGATGGAATGCTTGGCAAGGATTTCAGCCAACTCTTTTACATTCCAATCTAAAGCATTACTACTTAAATTAAGTTTTTCCAATGTAGGCAACGCCAATACAGAAGAAGGAATAGACCCACTTACTCTACAGGCACTCAGCTCAATAGCAGATACATGATTATCTGTAAAAGTCACCCCTCGCCAATTGCTTCCATCAATCATATCACTGCTAATATCCCAAGAGACAGACCAATTTGTTCCTTTCATTTCATTATACATGTCGCACAAGGCGGCATAATCCTCCGCTCCCATTTTTTTGGATGCCAAGTTCACATACAGTTCGGCGTCATAGGTAGTAAGCACTTTTTCAATGCCATTCGGTAACTTTACGACAGCATTGGCAAACTGTATATTGTAATATCCGGGCTTCACTTCCGAAGAAACCGTCAAAGGAATATTCAGTATTGCTCCCGAAGTTCCTTGTATGTTCTGTTCACCGGAAATGACAAAGTGCCAAGAGTTCCCCTCTTCATTCTCTGTGATCTGCAATGTATGTGTATTGCAACGGTTACCTAACGTCACCTTTTCTTTATCGATCACAATGTTATTATCCGGTATGAGATCAAAGGCCAAGCCGGAGACATTTCCCGAATTAACCAGATAAACCGGAAAATCGACCGTGCCGCCCTGCTCTACAGAAGTAGAATACCCTTGAATATAATAATACTTTTCATCCGGCGTACTGGGTTCACCGGGATTGTAAGGATCGAACACGAATTTCGCTTTCAAGGCCACATCTTCCTTCCCCATCGTGAAATCCAAAGACGCATTGGTGGAGAGCTTCAACGTATCGGCGCCTTCTATACGATACCAATAAGCCAACTTATATCCATTATTTCCATATGCTCGTAAATACAGCTGTTCGCCTTCTGCAAATGTGCTGCCGCTACTCCAATTAAAACTGCCGGCCCCTACCGGATCGGACTCTAAAAAGAGCTGATGCCGGATAACCGGTTCGGGAGGATTGGGAGGGTCGTATTGCCCCCAAGCAGTGAGGTTACTCAACAGTAACCCCACAAGGAGGATATATTTCAGTCGTTTCATAATGAATTATTTTATTAATAAACCACTGATTTACTGATAGAATTACCAGCTTTTATCACATAAACGCCTTTAGTCAGAGGAACAAATGTACCCGTTTCTTCAACCGGAAGCTCGGCTATCTTCACTCCGGCCACTGTATAAACCTCCACCTTCTCTCCAGCTTGCCCTTTAACAAGGATACCCCCGTCAGCAGACGTTACTTCACAAGCAACATCCGACCGTTCTTCTTTCACCGACGTCGGAGCTGCACCGAAACGTAGAACAAAACGATTGTCAAAGTTACCGGCTTCGGATGAAAAACGATAACCTTCGGCAGACAGCGCTACCGTACGATCGGTTACTGCATCGTACAGCCATGCATCGACATCGGCCTTATCCGCATAAAGAGTATATTCTCCGGCACTACCGGCATAATATCCCAACCGGACAGACCCACCTTCGATAAAAGGCCGTGCATTAATAGCATATTGCAAACGTGTATTATCCAGTGTGTAAAGTTGCGGCACTGCGGCCACTGGACTCATGAACTTAGCAGCATCCTCCTGCATATCATATCCCGCAGAAGCATTCGAAACAAATGCGATACGAGTTTTATCAGCATATGTGCCGTCGGTCAAACGCAAATTAATCAAACTGCGGGAACCGGAAACACTCCTCATTGAACGTGTAGTCCATTTTCCATCGACCAACGCCGCCTTAGCAAGACGCTGTTCCGGCATAAAATGAATCGTCTCCGTTCCTTGAGGAACCTGCACGAAGAAAGCTTCCATCGGTGCAAAGACATATTCATCCGCATCCAGTATGGAATAAGCGTCATAGGTCCATGAATCCTTGTTCCATACCGTAATGGGAGATTTAAAATCGATACCGTTCATATTATAATAGCAGGGATACGGATTACCGATCAAGTTCCAACCCTGATTGGAAGCGTAGTTTGAAATATTCTCACTAACAGGTATTTCTTTCGAAGCAGGAGTCAACATCTGCATTCCACTATCCGTATCTCCTCTTACAGTCAGGTACACCTCCATGCTCGCCTGGAAAATATAACCTTGTCCGGCATGTAGTACACCCTCCGTCACATCTTTCCAGCTTTGCCCAGTTCCATTCAAGGCACGTTCCGCACCGTCATAATATCGGAATACATAACCGATAGAACCCACTAAAGTGGTATCTATTTTTTCAACCGTGATAGCGGACATATCCACATCAAACGGGAAAGATAAGAAATACCAATTGCCAGCTCTACATGCATATTTTATTTCCATATCAGCGACCGTAACATCACAATTAGTCACAATGGCAGATGAAGCAAGCGGTCGCCCCTCGACAGGATATCCATGATAAGAATCATAGAACCATTCACGCAGGTTACTGTCGCCTTGCTGCATAACTAACGAATTCAGAGAGAAAGTACCACTGCCATCCAATGTCAAAGAACTTCCATATCCCAATGTTAAATCAGTAACCGGTTCAAGTAGACTTCTATCCACATGCAAAGAACCGTTAAGCGTCATTGATTCCTGTACTTCTTCCAGAGATTCCATATTTGGAAATTCTCTCCAATAAGTATGTTCGGCATAGTCGCGGACCGAAAATCCAGGTACTCTCAGATGACACATACCCTTATCCAAATCCCTAAAAGGATCATTGTAAATTTCCATATCTAACGGAGCCGGCATATGACAAGTAATCTGTTGCAACTGCCAACATCCGGCGAACGCATTATTGGATAAGTAATTTAAAGAAGACGGTAATTCTATTTCCTGCAAATTGGAACAGTATGCAAAAGCATCATCGAATATACATTTTAACCCTTCCGGCAGAACGACCGAGAGCAAATGGTCATTCCAACCAAACGAGCTATTAGAGATATAATCCAATCTGGCATGTTTCAAGTTCAGCGACTCCAGTTTCCACATGTCACTATTTATAAATCGAAGGTCTTCTTCATTCAATGGACCGGTTACCGTCAATTTTGTAATTTTATCAGATTCCATAGACGAAGCCCATACTTTTTCGTGCAGCGTTCCCGGCATATCCACCTCCACCTCTAAGGAAGTATCGGGTATGATTCTATCACCATATGTTTCCACATACGATTCTTGCAATATTTCCTTATCGTCTCTTCGCTCAAAAACAGTTTTCAACGGAAGTCCATTTTCGTCGTATATACGATCGTATGTATATATACTCGAATAAATATAATCCCCATCAATCTCTTTCGATTCATATCTGATTATATCCCCTTTTTCATTGAATATTTTAGTTGTCGTAAATGTCCAATCATCCAAAACATTAGCATAGGTATACGAAAAACTGCCATTATCATCCAAGTAAGTTTTCGTTTCAACAAGCATTGGAACTTCTAATTCCTGTTCTCCCACAATCACTTTTATCGTACGGGTATATCGATCTTTTTCAGCATCATATTCAGATACCACATGTCCTTTCATAAGGACAACCGTACCGTCTTCATCCGCTTCGCTACCTATTACTATATCAGCATTGAAAAGAGAAAAATCATCTCCGTCATTGTCAAAGAAATATTCGTCCCAGTCATCGGAAAAACATAAATAAGGATTCAATTTTTCCGTCTCATACATAGGCACGATGTTCGTAAGTGACAGGCTGTCTCCATAAGATACCAAATAAAATTCAGACGGAAAATCGTCTTTCCAACTGATTTTAACTTTAGCCCTATCATTACTGCCGTATGACTCGTAAATCCAAGTCAGGTATCCTTTTTCATTAAAAGTGGCCTCCTGAACGATGCGGCTATCAATTCCGGTACGAATGCCATTTTCATCCAAAATAGTAGTAAAAGACGAATTAGTTGAATATTCCACCCACTCTTTTCCATTCCATTGATAAGTAATCTCACTTAATTTCATCTTTCCCTGTACTCCACCATAACTACACATTTTCCTATAAACATCACCCTGTTCTTCCAACAATATATTTCCCAAAGAATCAAATTCTAAATAATAAAAATCTTTACGGGAAACCGTTCCATCACCATTATAATAGGTATATTCCCGATTCACTTTCGGCGGATAATATTTATTATTCGAAACACTTCTCGTCAAAAGACTTCCATACCTTCCCAAATTAGACTTTGTAAAGTCTTGGTTTACCCTTGACTTCACTATCTGTTCTCTACGATTAGTCTCATGGCGTTTCAACCAATCGCCAAATGCATTTTGAGCATTAAGTTCCACACCCAACAAAAACAACAAAATAGAAAAAAGTAGTCTTGCTTTCATATGTCTGAAAATTTAAAAATTTACAATAATATTAGCATAGGTAAAGATATACAGTTTTAAAATATTAGAAAAACGGTATTTTTATCAAAAGTGCCCAAACAGATAAAATCAATGTCTATCACTCGAAAAACAGTAACTATATTACATATTTTTTTTCAAAAGCATCTTCTATCATTACCTAATAGGCTGAAATATGATAAGGAAACGACGTGAATCCACAAATTCTTTTCTATCTTTACCCACTTTCACTGTGATTTTTTTAATTCCGTAACGACCAATAATCCAAAAAGCAATCGAAAAAACCAATGGACTCAAGAGCCACGCAAGTCAACGAAAGCATAGAGCAGGAATTCCTATCCGTTATCCGGGAATACGAGCGGGTGATATATAAAGTGTGCTACCTGTACACCACCCCTACGGCTATCCTCAACGATCTATATCAAGACGTGGTACTCAATCTATGGAAGGCCTTTCCTAAATTCCGCAGAGAATGTAAGATATCAACATGGATCTATCGTATCGCGCTGAATACCTGTATCAGCTTCATTCGTAAAGAAAAAAATGTGCCGGAGTTTGTTACCTTAAACCGGGAGGGGGACTGGATGACCGAAGAGAACGATCCGCTTCAGGAAATGCTTCGCCAACTTTACCGGATGATTAACCAATTGGGACAGCTCGACAAATCCATCATACTGCTTTATCTCGAGGACAAAAGTTATGACGAAATATCAGAAATTACCGGCTTGACCGTAACAAACGTAGCAACCAAATTAAGCCGAATTAAAGATAAATTAAAAAAAATGAAGAAGGAGGAATAAGATATGGAACTGGATGAACTTAAAAAATCATGGAATGCATTGGATGAACATTTGAAAGACAAAAAGCTTGTCAAAGATGAAGACATATCCCAGCTCATCAACCATGCCACAAAGAATATCAATGCAATCAGCCGCTTGAACAAAAGATTACGTATCATCTCTCTGACAATTATTGCATTATTCATATTGGCCCTGTTATACGACGGTGTATTCCCGGATATCTACTATCAGATTATTCTCATAGCTCTGATACCGGCTTTAGGATGGGATATATTCAGTTCCCGCTATCTCAGCAATACAAAGATAGACGAACAGCCGCTTGTTACTGTTATTTCCCGCTTCAACCGTATGCATCGTTGGGTAATCCGTGAACGGATCATCGGTATCGGTTTTATTTTGTTTATGGCTGTATTTTTCTTTTTTTACCGGGAAGTATGGCAACACGGCACCGGAATGATCGTTTTCTTTTTCGTGATATGGGCAATAGGCATTATCATTCCTCTCTCGATATATCGTAAGAATCTGGGGCGTCTCCGCGAGATAAAGAAGAATCTAGGAGAGCT
>OKTU01001339.1_pt1 | contig 11966 bp, 9 predicted proteins | sample 1606311 | NCBI WGS metagenome assembly OKTU01 (sample SAMEA3879557, study PRJEB24766) | human gut metagenome | biome: human-associated habitat; feature: feces | place: USA | collected 1985/1987
TCTCACATTTCCACCACCTTTGTGGCGATCTTCTCGCAGAACACGCGGTCGTGCTCCACGAACAGCAGGGTAGGCCGGAATACTTGCAGCAGCTCCTCGATCTGGATGCGGGAGAGAACGTCGATGTAGTTCAGCGGCTCGTCCCAGACGTACAGATGGGCGGACTGGCACAGGCTTCGGGCCAGCAGTACCTTTTTCTTCTGCCCGGCGGAGTAGTCGCCCATATCTTTCTCGAACTGCACCCGCTCAAAGCCAAGCTTCCGCAGGATCGCCAGGAACAGGCTCTCATCGAGACCGTACCCGGCGGCGTAGTCCCGCAGACCGCCCCGCAGACCGGAGGCGTCCTGCGGCACGTAGGAGATGACCAGCCGGCTGGCTGTCTCCAAAGTGCCGGAATAGGGGATATCCTGCCCGCACAGCAGCTTGAGGATGCTGGACTTGCCGCAACCGGTGCGCCCGATAATGGCGGTGACCTCCCCGGCCCGGCACTCGAAGCTAACATCCTTCAACACTGGTTCGTCCGCCCCAGGATAGGTAAAGGTCACATGGTCAAAGGCCACACAGGCGCGGCCTTTGCGCAAGGCGGCACTGTATCTGCCGTCCTTGATGGAACTCTCGGTATTCAGCACTTCTGCGATGCGCTTAGCGCAGGCATAGGACACAGGAAAGAGCATAATGACCAATGCCAGCATCATGATAGCGGCAAGGATCATGCTGATATACTGGCTGTTGGCCACCAGGTCACCCACTGCCATCTCCCCGGCGGACACATACCAGGAACCCATGCCCATGACCGCTGCTGTAGTCACACCAAAGATCACCTGAATCACCGGCATCAGCAGTGCGGTCACCCGCCCAGAGAGAATGGTCATGGAGGCCAGTTCTCCATTGGCTTGGGAAAACCTTTCCATTTCTTTCCCTTGCCGATTGAAAGCCCGAATCACCCGTACCCCCTCCAGTGTTTCCAGAAAGATCTTGTTCAGTCGGTCAATCCGCTGCCGCAGGGTCACCGAGTAGCGGGAAACAAAAATCAGAATGACACCTACGCCAATGATGAGGGCGGGAATGGCCAAGCTCAGCACGGAACTGAGTTCGCCGCCGGTCAGAGAAGAGAGTACCAGCCCAGCCACCGCCATCAGCGGTGCAGTCACCCCCAGCCGCAACAGCAATGAGAGAAACATTTGGATGTTGGTCACATCGGAGGTACTGCGGGTCACTAGACTAGCGGTGCCAAACCGCTCCATTTCAGCGGCGGAAAAATCTTGCACCTGATGGAATATCTCACGCCGCAAATCAGCGGCAAATTTAGTGGACACCTTGGCGGACAGCACCGTGGCTGCCATGTTGAAAAGACAGCCCAGAATGGCCAGGGTTGCCATCACCGCCGCAATGATTAGGATGGTGTTTCGGTTTTCTCCGGCCACTCCGATGTCAATCATACTGGCCAGGGCAGTAGGCAGCAGCATGGCTGTCACAGCGGAGAGCAGCATCAGCGCCAAGAGGGCGGCCACATGCTTTCCGCTGAGTTTTACACGGGAAAAAATCGTACCCATAGTTTTCCTTTCTGCTCGTCGTACTCGCATTTTAGCTTGACAGGGCAAATAACAAATGATAGTATAAATGAAGCGATAGTATCATAGATGCTAGAATATCACAGAAGCAGGCGTTGTCAATAGTCCGAGCGAAAGTGGAACAAATGACAATCCTTGTTTCAATGATACGCAATTAAAGGAGACGTTTCTTATGCGAAGGACAACGGCTACAACAGACTATCTGAAAGAATGTATGGGTACAGCGTTGCTGGAACTAATGAAAGAAAAACCCATTGAAAAAATCAGTATTGAGGAGATGACTGCCAAGGCAGATGTAGGTCGCTCCACTTATTTCCGTTATTTCAAAAGTAAAGATGAAGTTCTGTCTTTCAAAATCACATGTCTGTGGAAGCGCTTTTCCGACGAACACGGTGCTACCAACTTCGCCACTGGTAGTTATGACGGCATCAGGCTGTTTTTTGAATTTTGCCTTTCCACTCGTCCTATTTGTGATCTGCTCTACTCAGCTGATCGCCAATATGTGATTCTAAACTTCTATTTACAAGAAGCGGCATCCATTGTCGCTAATGCCGATGCCAAAACGCACTACTTTATCCAATTTATTACATATGGATTGTTTGGGCTTATGAATGCGTGGGTATTACGAGGCTATAAAGAAACCCCACAGGAAATGGCACAAATAGTTTGCGATTGGGAAGCATCTTCGGAGGAGAAATAGCATAGAGGGGGGTAAACATATGGGGAAAATCATTCGACGCATTCTAACAATTATTCCAGCGGTGGCTTTACAATCGCTCTGGCTTTTGCTGTTGATGAAATGGCTGACCCCTTACGCACCGATTATTGTGTCACTGCTTTCCGTTGCAGCGTTTTTCTTGGTGGTATTTATTATTATAAAGAGAGATGAAACCGCTTATAAATTGCTTTGGCTGCTGGTTATTCTGTCACTACCTTTGGTAGGAGCGTTACTATATCTGCTCTTTGGAAATAAACGGACGGCCCGCCCTCTAAAAAGGCGCTTGCAGCAAGTTCAAAAGAGTTGCAATCCGCAGCCTCTTCCAATAAAAGAAGCGCCCTTTGACGGCGAAAAACGCATGGGGCAAACAGTGCGGTGGCTGGAAGAAAAAACGCAATATCCGATGTGTGCAGTTGAGCAGGTTCGTTACTATCCGTTGGGCGATAATATGTTCCCTGATATGCTTGCCGATTTGAAAAATGCAAGAAACTCGATTTACGTAGAATACTTCATTATTGAGCCGGGGCATATGTGGGACGCAATCGTGAACGAACTGGAAGTAAAAATGGAGCAGGGCGTTGATGTACGTGTGATATACGATGATCTTGGCAGTATTTCTTCGTTCAATTTCAGTAATGTCCGTGAACTGAAAAAGAAAGGCATTCCATGTATTCCTTTTAATCCTTTCCTTGCCTTAAAAGGAACTGCAAACTATCGCGATCATCGCAAAATGCTGATTATTGACAACGAAGTTGCTTATAGCGGAGGTATCAACTTAGCAGATCGGTATATCAATTTGGAACATCCCTATGGACACTGGAAGGACACAGGCTTTCGGATTACTGGTGAGCCAGTAAAAAATTTTACCCATATGTTCTTGACCTTTTGGAACGCATTTTCGCTGGAAAAAGAAGCAGGACAGCTTGCAATGCCCACATATCCCAAAAGGTATCCTGCGCCGCCGCACACATTTGATGGTTATGTGCTTAGTTACTACGATTCGCCCCTTAACCATGAAGCTACCAGTAATCAGCTCTTTATTGACTTGCTTTCTCAAAGCACGGATTACGCATGGTTTTTTACACCGTATCTTATGCTTGGCGATGACTTGATGGATGCAATGATTTCCGCTGCTCAACGTGGTGTAGACGTGCGGATCATTATGCCCGGCATCCCTGATAAGAAGCTGATTTTCCGTATGTCTCGGAGCTTTTATCAGGTGTTGCTGACTGGCGGCATCAAGATTTATGAGTATACTCCCGGCTTCGTTCATGCAAAGAGCTTTGTATCAGACGACAAAGTTGCGACGATAGGAACTGTCAATCTGGACTACCGCAGTCTCTTTCTCCACTTTGAAAACAATTCGTTCTTTTATCGTTCCAGTATTATTGCAGCAATAAAGGACGATTTCATCGCTACACAGGCAAAATGTAAAGAGGTAAAGCCCTATGATATGAAACATTATTCGCGCCGCTGGGTCGTAGATGGTGTCCTTCGTATTTTCGCACCGCTATGTTGAGGTTTTTATGAAGCATTTTCTTATGTGTCTGCTATATATCGCGGCGTTAGGGGTTCTCTCCTTTGTAGTGGGGCGCTTGATCCCGAAGCATTGGTTTCACGCCGATCGTTTTCCTTGGGTCTGCCACCCGGCAGAGCAAAAACTATGGAAGCGGCTTCATGTTCGGAAATGGCAGGCAAAGATCCCCGATATGAGCCGCATATTCGTTAAAATCATGCCGGAAAAGAAACTGACAAAGGAAAACTATGAGAACTTGCCGCGCATGATAGAAGAAACTTGCGTGGCAGAGTGGACACATATTCTGTTGTCTATCGCCGGTCTTGGACTGCTGAAAATATGGTCCGGTGTTGGCGGGGTATGTATAACGATTATCTACATTGTGCTGGGTAATTTGCCGTTTATTGTTGTCCAGCGCTATAATCGCCCACGCCTGCAAAAGCTGTTTGCTATGCAGCAAAGGAAAAAATAGGAGATTCAAATGCAAACACTAATTCTAAGCTGCAACACTGGCGCAGGGCATAACTCCTGTGCGCAAGCAGTTCAGGAAGCCTACCACTCTCGCGGAGAAATCTGCAATATTATAGATTCTTTGCAGTTTATTTCAGAAAAAGCATCCACGTTTATTTCTAATTGGCATACCCGAATTTACCGCCATGCTCCAAGGCTTTTTGATGCTGGGTATCAGCGTGCGGAATCTCACGAAGATATTTTTTGTGAGGGAACGCCGATCTATAAGCTACTTTCCTCCGGCGCAGAGCGGATGTATCAATACATCCGCTCTGCAGGCTACGATAATATTATCTGTACTCATGTATTCCCAGCCTTGGCGTTGACAGAAATGCGCCGACAGCACCCATGCTTACAGCTTGTAACGAGCCACATTTCTACAGACTATACCTGCGCTCCCTGCACAGCGGATTCTGCGCTGGACTGGTATTTCATTCCGTCCACTTCGCTGTTAGGTGAGTTTGAACAATGTGGACTTCAACCTCAAAAGCTGATCGCCAGTGGAATCCCTGTGCGGCAGCAATTCTACCAGCGTGTGTCACAAGAAGCAGGAAAAGCCAACGCCGGAATCTCTCCTGCTCATCAGCATATTTTAATGATGTGCGGTAGCATGGGCTGCGGTCCAATGGAGGAGATTATATCGTATCTCTGCCCTTACCTCACAACAGAACAAGAACTTAGTGTTGTATGCGGCACAAATGATGATTTACGCAAAAAACTCCAAAAAAGAACAGAAAAGTATTCTCAAGTTCATGTTCTGGGAACCGTCAATAATGTGCCGCAGCTCATGCAAGCCTCAGACCTATTCCTGACAAAGCCCGGAGGTCTAAGTACATCTGAGGCAATGGCGGCAGAGTTACCAATGGTGCTTATCGATGCAGTGGCTGGCTGCGAGACACATAATCTGAATTTTTTTCTGCGTAATGGAATGGCCGTCACAGCCAATACGCCAAAAGCAATCGCAGACACCACAATAAAAACGCTAAATGCCCCAGTGCTTCTTTCTAAAATGCGCGCGGCAATGCGGTCGCAGACGGAATGTACGGCAGCCGATAAAATCTATGAATGGATATACAGTCATGCAAAGTAATCATATAAAGCCGGAAGTTAATTACCGTGAGTTCCGCATCCATAAACTTAATACACCTGAATTTTCTCACGTCAGGCTATTGCTTTACTGGCCAATTTTCGGCTTGCTGTTTTTGTTTCTTGAGCGGTTGCAACCGCAACGAAATTACTATCCCGTCTATTGTGGACTCGATGATATAATACCATTTTGTGAATGGGCGTTGATTCCGTATCTATTTTGGTTTGTCTTTCTAATCGGTACGTTGGTTTATACTTTTTTCGTCGATGTACCTGCATTTCGGCGTATGATGTATTTTGTGATAGTCACCTATACGATCACGGTTTTGATTTACCTGTTCTTTCCAACCTGCCAAAATTTGCGGCCAGAAGCATTTGTACGCAATAATCTACTTACACGCTTTATTGAATTATTTTATAGTTTCGATACCAATACAAATGTTTGCCCCTCACTTCATGTAATAGGCTCCGTTGCCGCGATGTTTGGGTTATGGGATTGCAAGGCGCTCCAAAGCGTCGGATGGAAAATCGCTGCTACATCAATCGCCGTGTGTATCAGTCTCTCCACCGTTTTTATGAAACAGCATTCTATCATGGATGTTCTCGCTGCATTGCCAGTCTGTTTCTTTGGTTGGTGGATTGCCTATAAGATACTCCCCAATAATAAAACAAACCGATTTCTTACGAGGATGTAATCATGGATAAATCCTACAAAAAACCGCTTCTACTAATCACGTTTGGGGTGATCTTATTTGCGGCATTCAACAATCTAAACTATGTTGCCAACTTTCTAAAATCGTGTATTGGCTTGCTCGCTCCGATTTTATCAGGCCTTTTGCTGGCCTTTGTTCTGAGTGTACCCGTGCGCGGACTGGCAAAGAGGCTTCGACGAAAGCTGACTAAAGCTACAGATCGGCAAATAGACATGATAAGCCTGTTACTGACGCTGATATGTGTTATTGCGATTATTGCTCTTCTGTGTGTAATTGCGATTCCACAGCTCACTGCATCTGTAAAAAGCATTGCTGCTCTTGTTCAAGAAAAATGGCCTGACTGGGTCGGCTTATTGCAAAGATACGGCATTGACACAGAGAAACTGTCGGCACATTTTGCTACGCTCGATTGGAAATCTATTCTGCAAAGCATTTCGAGCGAAATGAACACAGTGATTTCCTCAGTTGCCAATGTTGCTGGCTCTACGGTATCTGCGATTGCTGATGTTGCAATTTCACTTGTGATCACATTCTATGTGCTAATTGGATGGCGTGAATTGAGCAGTCAAAGCAAACGGGCACTGTATGCCTACTGTAAGGAATCCGTTGCAGATAGAATTTGCCATATTTCGAAACTTGCACATGACACCTATGCGAAGTTTCTTTCTGGTCAGTGTGTCGAGGTTATGATTCTTGGAACATTGATCTTTCTTTCGCTTTCTGTTGCAGGGATTCCATATGCGGGGCTAACAGCCGTTTTAACTGCCGCCTTTGCATTCGTTCCTTATATTGGAGCATTTCTCTCCTGCGCTTTCGGCATTTTATTTACTTTATTGGCGGCTCCGAACAAGGCGCTCCTATGCTTTATCGTCTATCAGGCAACTCAGTTTGTTGAAAATCAGTTCATCTATCCTCACGTCGTGGGAAACAGTGTAGGACTATCCCCGTTCTGGACGTTGTTGGCGGTTTTGCTGGGCGGTAAACTGTTCGGTGTCCTTGGCATGATCTTCTTTATTCCGTTAATGGCTCTTGTATCTCAGCTTCTACACGAATCAATCGAACGGCGGCTGCATACCCGCAAACCGGAGCTGTCCAATGTACAAAGCAACTCAGACGAGAATGATAGTCCTCATAAATAAGTCAATTTTGCAGATAAAATTAGCAACTCAGGAAAAAATGATTTGCTTGGAGAAATCGAATCAAACATGAAAAAAACCTTTCGCATAAAATGCTTCAAACTAGTTTTAGGTGTGTCATTATGCTTTTTGATATATCTACTTGTTTCTTTAATTATTCCTCCGCTGATTGGAACACATGAAAAGAGTGATACGCAGGCAGAAGTATCCATAACAACGTCTGAACGAGTTTGCTTGATTGACAATAACGAGGATGCACTTCTTTGGAGGCTGAGGCTCATTCGTTCGGCACAGGAAGAAATCATTCTCTCAACCTTTGACTTCCGCGCCGACAGCAGTGGAACAGATGTGATCGCGGCGCTTTGGGGCGCGGCAGAGCGCGGCGTACAAGTACGGCTCATTATTGACGGAATCAATGCGCAACTGCATTTAAGCGGCAGTGATGTGTTTCAGGCATTGGCAGCGCACGACAATGTGGAGGTCAAATTCTACAACCCTATTCGGCTGACGCAACTTTGGACGGTCAATTATCGCTGCCACGATAAATACTTGATTATCGACCGATCTACATATCTTATGGGTGGGCGGAACACCAGCGACTTATTCCTTGGGAGTGGGGGTACGTCACGTCAGAACATAGATCGTGATATAGTCGTATACAACGGCGGTTTCACAACAGCGTCCGCTAATACCTTGTTAGAATATTTTGATAGGATATGGTTACTTGATACCAACCGTGCATTCCACGCAGAGGCTGAGAATCACAGGGTTAAAAAAGCTACTGCCATTCTTGCAAGACGTTGGACTGAGATCAATGACGCAAAACAGTTAACAGCGATTAACTGGGAGACAGAAACGCTCCAGACAAATGAAGTCGCACTTTTAAGTGGTGATTGCACTGCGTGGAATAAGGAGCCGATGCTTCTGAATACCTTGACAACGCTGATGCAGAAGGGTGAACAAAATATTGTGTTGCAAACCCCATACATGATCTGCAACCAAGCTATGTATAATGCACTCAAAAAGGTCACCGACAATGTACAGGTACAGGTCATTACCAACGCGCCGCAGAGTGGAGCAAATCCGTGGGGCTGCGCTGATTATCTCAATCATAGGGATGATATTTTAGAAACGGGTGTTGATATATGTGAGTGGAACGGCAGCTTCTCCATGCACACTAAAACGATTCTGATTGATGATCGAATTAGCATCATCGGATCATTTAACTGGGATATGCGTAGTGCCTATCTGGATACGGAAATGATGCTGTTGATAGACTGTCCTGCACTAAATGCTATACTTCGGGATGAAGCACAGCAGATGATGTACGAGGGCAAAACCATATCACCAGACGGAGTGACAGTTACGGGAGAATTGTATATAACACCAAAAGTTTCAGCTACCAAACAAGTCCTTCAATCGCTGTTGCGTATTATTGTACGCCCGTTTCGATATGTTCTATAAAGTGCGCATTTCATGTATTCACATACGATACATGCTTCGTCAAAAAACGCCATCTCGTAATTTCACGAGATGGCGTTTTTGCATTATTCAGATATTTGCAAGAGGTCACGCCGCTTAGCGCTTCCTCTAATATGAATTATTTAAGCTACTGCATTGAATAATCAAGACATATTTCAAAAGAAAGGGGAACAGTAGAATGTAATAGGGTGATTGAAAATGTCTAAAAGAGCAAAAAAAGAAAAGCGCCCTGTTGCGAAAATCGACTTCAAGCCGTATGGTGCAGCAATCAAAGCTGGGCGCACAAAGCAGAAAGAATCCCGGAATAAGGCGGCCGACGCGCTGTTTATTTCGCCGCGCTATCTTGCCAACATCGAAAATAAGGGGCAGCATCCCAGCGTACAGGTATTCTTAGAACTGATGTCCCGCTATCATATCTCTGTGGATCAGATTCTTCATGGTGAAACTATGGAGGGCAAGTCCACGGAGCGGATGCAGTTTGAAACGCTGTTGGATGAGCTGACGGACGCTGAAATCAAAATCCTCACAGCAACCGCGCAAGCGTTGCTGGACGCAAGGACGGACAACGAGGGAGAAAATTGAATACGGTATAAGGAACGCTATGAACAGGTGGTTCATGGCGTTTTTCTTTTGAAAAAGTTTGCCTGCGGTTTGCCAAATTGCGGCTGTGCCGCCGTTGTAGTAGTGAGGGAGATACCGTAGCAAGCATAGGGAGTGTAGCCACACTCCCGAAAAAGCACCTGTTTGTGCTTTGCTTGTTGGGATAATCCCAAACCCTTATTCGGAGCGGAAAGGACGGTGAACAAATGGCAAACCGAACGCGGAATATCGTGCTGCGCGTTCCTGTGACTGCCGAGGAACGGGCAATGATCGAGCGTAAAATGCAGCAGATGGGAACGGGCTGTTTTTCCGTTTATGCGCGGAAAATGCTCATAGACGGATATGTGATCCGGCTGGATTACAGCGACATGAAAGCAATGACCGCCGAGCTGCAAAAAATCGGCACAAACATCAATCAGATTGCGAAGCGCGTGAACGCTACGGGAACGCTCTATGCGCAGGACATTGAGGACATCAAGGGGGCGATGGCGGAGATATGGCAATTACAAAGATCCATCCTATCAAAAGCACCTTAAAAAAAGCTATTGACTATATCGTTGATCCGGCAAAGACCGACGATAAGCTGCTGGTGTCCTCGTTCGGCTGCGCCGTGGAAACCGCAGACCTTGAGTTTGAGAAGACACGGCTGCTTGCCATGCAGAAAGGCAACAATCTCGCTCACCAGCTGATACAGGCCTTTGAGCCGGGCGAGGTCAGCTATGCGCAAGCCCACGAGATCGGGCGGCAGCTTGCCGATGAAATCCTCGGCGGCAAGTATGAGTATGTCATTGCTACCCACATCAACAAGGAGCATTGCCATAACCATATCATTTTCTGTGCTGTGGATTTTGCGGAACACAAGAAGTACATTTCCAACCGCAAAAGCTATGCGCAGATCCGCCATGTCAGCGACAGGCTGTGCCGAGAAAATGGGCTGTCCGTTGTTACGCCCGGCGCGGAGCGCGGCAAGCAGTACGCTGAATGGGACGCGCAGCGGAAAGGGACAAGCTATAAGCAAAAGCTGAAAATTGCTATTGACAGGCTCATTCCCATTTCCAAAGACCTTGATGACCTCCTGCGTCGGCTGGAAGCCGAGGGGTATGAAATCAAGCGTGGAAAGTATATCTCATTCCGCGCTCCCGGTCAGGAGCGATTCACCCGTGCAAAGACGTTGGGTGAAGCCTACACCGAGGAAGCCATAGCCGAACGCATCAAGGGCAAGGTCATTCTGAAAACGCCGAAGCCGGAGCGCAGCGGCGTGTCGCTGCTGATTGACATTGAAAACTGCATCAAGGCGCAGCAATCCGCAGGCTATGAACGCTGGGCAAAAATTGAAAACCTGAAACGCGCCGCCCGCACAATGGTATTTCTCGACCAGCACGGCATTTCCCACTATACCGATTTGGAGCAGAAGATCACGGATCTTCAGGACAGCAACGAGCAAACTGCCGCTGCGCTGAAAACGGCGGAACACCGACTGCCTGATCTGGCGCTGCTGATAAAGCATACCGCCACCTACAAAGAGCTAAAGCCGTTGTATAGCGAATACAAGAAATCCCATGACAAGGAAAAGTATCTGCGCGGACGTGAGCGCGAAATCATTCTCTTTGAAGCGTCGGCGCGGGCGCTGAAAGCGGCGGGCGTCGGTGACAAGCTCCCTGACCTTGCCAAGCTGCGCGAGGAATATTCCAGACTGTCCGAAGAAAAGAATCGGCTGTACGCTGAGTATTGTAATTGCACCAAAGAGTAGCCACATCGAAAAGGAACATAAAAAAGCCCTGCACGGCGATTGATATGCTCCCTCTATGAGCAATGTCATTAAGTTTGCGCACAAAACGCTCAATCACTTATGATGGTGATTGAGCGTTTTTATTTCATCGCAGGGAGACATATATAAACAATATTTCTCAAAAAACGCTTGACAAATCAATGAAAATCTAAGGCTTCGCCTTGAAAATGATGACATTTTTTAAGGCGGCCTTCCAAGTGAACAGAAAATCATATCCAGAACGTGTTCGGTCCGCATTGTTCCATGCAATAAATGTGGAGTTCACTAAAAATTTAGGAGAAATTCACAGGTCACGCGGAGAATTCTATGCACCAAAGTCTGTCAACCGCAGCTTTGCAGCCCACCTCTGGGCTGCAAAGCTGGACTTCACACCTGAAAATTTTACAAGATACATACAGACACATTGCAAAAGCTGTGTTATACTGTACGGAAAATTGAGAGTACCATCGTTTCAAGGAGGTGTGTGATGTGACGGAGACCGTGTTTCGCTTAAAGCGGCATCTGACTTCTTTTCAAATCATGATCCTCGGCTTTGCGGGAGTGATCCTGTTGGGGGCGCTGGTGCTGATGCTGCCTATCGCCACAGTACAGCGGGTCTGGACGCCGTTTCATGAGGCACTGTTCACCTCCACCTCCGCTGTCTGCGTGACGGGGCTGGTGGTGCAGGATACCGGCAGCTATTGGTCTGCCTTTGGTCAGACGGTCATTTTGCTGCTGATCCAGATCGGCGGGCTGGGCGTGATCACCGGTGCGGTGACCTTTCTGATGCTCTCAGGCAGGAATATCACGCTCAAGGAGCGCAGCGCCATGCAGGACGCCATCTCCGCTCCCGCGGTGGGCGGCAT
>OKTU01001341.1_pt1 | contig 11955 bp, 8 predicted proteins | sample 1606311 | NCBI WGS metagenome assembly OKTU01 (sample SAMEA3879557, study PRJEB24766) | human gut metagenome | biome: human-associated habitat; feature: feces | place: USA | collected 1985/1987
CGTCGCCGGTGTTGTACTCGGGCTTGAGCACGCCGTCGACCTCGCGCTCCGGCCATACCAGAGCCTGTCCCAGGAACGACTTCTCGGGGATCTCGGCACCCTTGACCAGGAAGTTATGTCCCTTGAAGTACGGCATATGCAGCGCCAGGTTACCGAGCGCGCGACGGACGGGCAGCGGCACCATCTTTTTGTACTTGCGCACCGGGACCGTATCCTCGTAGTAGGCGTAGCCGCCAAAGAGTTCGTCGGCGCCTTCGCCCGAAAGCACCACGGTGACGTCCTTGCGGGCCATCTCGGCCAAGAACCACAGCGGCACGGAAGACAGGTTGGACTGCGGCTCGTCCATGTGATACTGGATGTCCTCGAGCGCACCGAAGAACTCGTCGGCGGTAATCATCTTGCGAACGTTTTCGACGCCGAGCTTATCGGAAAGCTCCTTGGCGTAGTTGGTCTCGTTGAAGTTCTTGTAGTCAAAGCCCACCGAGAAGGTCTTGTCGGGCATGAGGCAAGCGGCGATGTAGCTGGAGTCGACGCCACCGGAGAGGAACGACGCGACCTTGACGTCGGCGATGCGATGGGCCTCGACGCTCTCGTGCACGACCTCGTCCAGCTCATCGACATACTCTTCGAACGGCTTCTCGACGGCAGAGTAATCGCAATCCCAGTAACGCTCGATGTTCATCTTGCCGGTCGGGATATCGACGGTAAAGTAGTGCGCCGGCGGCAGCTTGTAGACACCCTCGAAGAAGGTCTCCTCGGTTGCCGAATACTGCAGCGTCATGTACGGACGCAGAGCCTTTTTGTTGACCGCCTTGTGGAAGTGCGGGTAGTCCAGGAAGCTCTTGATCTCGGAACCAAAGAGCACGCCCGGAGCGCCGTCGCCCGCATCGGCCATGGGATAGTAGTAGAGCGGCTTGATGCCAAAGATGTCGCGGGCGCCAAAAAGCTTGTTCTTCTTTTTGTCCCAGATGACGAAGGCGTACATACCGCGCAGGCGATCGAGAACGGCCTCGCCCCACTCCTCGTAGCCGTGCAGGAGGCTCTCGGTGTCGGCGCCGCAGTGGAACTTGTAGCCCTTGGCCTCGAGCTCGGAACGGAGTTCTTGGAAGTTGTAGATCTCGCCGTTGAAGACAATGACGACGCTACCGTCCTCGTTGGCCATGGGTTGGGCGCCAGCCTCGGTCAGGTCGAGGATCGACAGGCGGCGGAAGCCGAGGGCAACGCGGCCGTCGATAAACTGACCGCCCATGTCGGGACCGCGATGGACGATGCGGTCCATCATCTTGGTGAGCACCTCGGATTGGTTATCCGTCCCACCGACAAAACCGACAAAACCGCACATATACTATCCCCTCTGCTGTTGCTGGGCATCAAATCGAATCAGTAGCTTTTGAGTATACCCGAGGGCGTAAAGAGGGGCGGAATGTTCAGGCAATCTCAACTGAATCAGCTCCGCTGTGACACGCGCCGGTTACCTTTAATGGATATGAGGTGAATGGGGCGATTGTTTTGCTATACTCTCTCCGCACGGGCGATTGGCGCAACGGTTAGCGCAGGTGCTTTACACGCACAAGGCTGGGGGTTCGAATCCCTCATCGCCCACCATTGAATTGGAAACGGTCCTCGAAAGGGGACCGTTTTTGTTTGGGCCCATTTCATGGGATTCGAACCCGCAAGGGTGCGGAGCTGAGGAAACGCGAAGCGTTTTCCAGCGCAGCACGCGAGGAGCGAAGCGACGAAGCGGATGCGGACGGCGGAGCCGCACGCGGACATCCCTCATCGCCCACCACTGATTTGATAGGCCTCCAGCGATGGAGGCCTTTCCTTTTTCATGCCCAGCGCATGGGATTCGAACCCGCCAGCACGTCTGTCACAAAGGCCGTGGTCAAAAAATGGCAAAAATGAGTACTGCTACTTTGTTTGCAACATATAAAAAGACAGTATTTGCTTAAGTTACGCAACATATGTCCATTATAAGGACTAACAGTTAGATCAAAATCGTGTATTCATCGCCATTTCGACTTGATATCTGGCCTTATTAGTCCAAAACTGCTGCTACCAAATCGGTAACAGTACTCATATTTGATGTTTTTTGACCAGCAGGTCTCCCTGCCTTAGCAAATCTAAGGCAAAACGGGCTCCAGACCGCTGAATCATGCCGCATAGGGCACGTCCACAGTCCGGAACTCGGTCCAAATTGAGTTATTGCGCCGCGTTAGCCCAAAACACCCGACAGGATCTCGATCAGACTGTCCACGTCGGCTTCCTCGCAGACGAGTGGCGGCAGGAAACGCAGCGTATGCGCACCCGTAGCGTTGATCACGGCACCGGCGGCCAGCGCGCGGGCAACAACACCATGCGCGTCGCCCGCGGCATCATCCAAATCACAGCCGAGCATCAAGCCGCGACCACGTACCTCGGTCACGTGCGGCAGCTTGGCGAGCTTTGCCTCCATATAGGCACCCACCTTGGCAGCATGGTCGGCATAATCGCCGCGCACAAGCGCGGAGAGCGTCGCGGCGCACGCCGCGACGGCCAAGCAGCTACCGCCAAAGGTCGAGCCGTGGTCGCCCGGCTTAAACACGTCGGCAATCTCCTTCTTTGCCACGACGGCACCCATGGGCACGCCATCGGCAATGCCCTTGGCAAGGCTCATGATGTCGGGCTCCACGCCATAGGTTTGGAATGCAAACGGCTTGCCGGAGCGGAAGATGCCGCACTGGACCTCGTCGGCGATAAGCACGGCGCCCACTTCGTGTGCCAGGTCGCGCGCTGCCGCCATAAACTCCTCGGTCATGGGGTGCACGCCACTCTCACCCTGGATCGGCTCGAGCATCACGGCACAAATCTCGCTCCCCAGCTGCTTAAAGATCGCACGCAGCTCGTCCACATCGTTGGGCGTGCAGGCCACAAAGCCACCCGGCAGCGGGCGGAAGCTGTCCTGCAGCCAATCCTGCATGGTAGCGGCAATGGTCTCGAGCGTACGGCCGTGGAAGCCGCCGCGCATGCACACGATGGTGTTGCCGCCATTACCGGCACGCTTGGCGTACAGGCGCGCGAGCTTCATCGAGCCTTCGTTGGCCTCGGCGCCAGAGTTGGCAAAGAAGGTCTCCCAAACCTGCTCATCCGCAGCCGGGGCACCAAGAGCAGCTGCCGTGGTCTCATCGCCGGCGACAATGGCATCGGCAAGCACGCGCGCACCATCTACGTCGTCGTTAGCAAGCTTGGACAACAGCGCCGCGACCTGTCCGCGCTGCTCAATGTAGAAGTAATTGGAGACATGCATGAGCTTTTTGGTCTGTGCCTCGAGCGCCGAGAGCACAGCCGGGTCGCCATGACCTAGGCTGCACACGCCGATGCCGGCAAGAAAGTCGAGGTACTCACGGCCATCGTCGCCGGTGAGCTTCATGCCGTGACCCTCGACAAACTCGACCGGAGAGCGGCCAAAGGTATGCATAACGTAATGGGATTCAAGCGATTGCTGAGCTGCAAGTGACATGGGATGCCTTTCGTTGGGCGCCAGACGGCGCGGGGCTATGGGTGCAGGAATGGGGCGGCTGCGGGTCAGCTAGACCGTCTGAAGCTTCTCGACCTCGTCAAGGTTTTCGGTCAGACGCGCAGCAAACGTCGAAAGCGGATGCGGATGCGTATCGAACTCGTAAGCCGTCTCGGTGGAATGGATCACGGTGCCGACGCCGGCATCAGTCAGCAGCTCCAGGAGCAGCGAATGCGGCGTGGTACCGTTAATGATGTGGGCACGAAATACGCCGCCGGTAAGCGCATCGACGGCCGCACGCAGCTTAGGAATCATGCCCTTATCGACCTCGCCGCCGTAGAGCATTTCGTTAACCTCGTCGAGCGTTAGGTTGGAGATAAGCGAGTCCTTGTCGCTAAAGTCCTTGTACAGGCCATCGACATCGGTCAAAAAGATCGCCTTATGCGCGTGGAGCGCCGCGGCAACGGCACCGGCGGCGGTGTCGGCGTTGATGTTGAAGAAACCGCCGTCCTCCCCCGCCGCGACGGTAGCGATGACGGGGATGTACTCGCTATCGAGTAAGCGCTCGATATAGTCGGTGTTGACGTGCGTCACTTTGCCCACACGACCGAGCTCGGGGTCGAGCGGCTCGGCGATGAGCGTGCCGGCATCGCTGCCCGACACGCCCACGGCCAGGTTACCGTGGTGGTTGATGGCAGCAACCAACTCCTGGTTGACCTTGCCGCCCAGTACCTCGCGCACGATATCCATAGTCGCCGGCGTGGTCACGCGCTGGCCGTTCTTAAACTCGACGGGGATGTCATAGTGGCTGAGCGCCTCGTTGATAGCCTTGCCGCCGCCGTGCACGATGACGGGACGCATACCGATGATCTTGAGCAAAACGATGTCGCTCATCACGTCGCGGCGCAGCTGCTCATCAACCATGGCGGCTCCGCCATATTTGATAACAACCGTCTTGCCGGTCAGGTTCTTAATCCACGGCAGCGCTTCGAACAGCAGCTGCGCGGTTGCTTCGTTGGATTCGCTCGAACGACAATCGCGTGCGAATTTCATAATCTGCCTCGTCTTTCGTATCGTTATCGCGCCGTGCTCCGCTGTCGGCAATCGCGGCAAGATGCGCAGCGTGCCTGAAATCTAGGAACGGTAATCGCCGTTGATGGAGATATACTCATGCGTGAGGTCGCAGGTCCACACGGTCGTTGCCGCGTCGCCTGCGCCCAGGTCGGCCGAGATCACGATCTCGGGCGCCTCGAAACGTCGTAGAGCCTCGTCCTCGTCAAAGGGAACAGTCAGACCGTCGCGACAGACGGGCATGCCCATCATGTCGATGGAAACGTCTTCCTGATTAAACTTCACGCCGCACTTGCCAAGCGCCATGGCAACGCGGCCCCAGTTGCAGTCGTGGCCGGCGATGCAGGTCTTAACGAGCGGCGAGTTGGCAACGGCACGAGCGGCGATATCGGCCTCCTCGTCGTTCACGGCGCCGGTAACGTTGACCGTAACAAGCTTGGATGCGCCCTCGCCATCGGCGGCGATATTGCGCGCCAGGCTCTCGCACACCTCGTGCACGGCAAATGCCAACTCGTCGAAGGCATCGGAGCCCTCGACGATAGGCTCGGCAGCGGCGCCGGAGGCAAGCATGATGCAGGTGTCGTTGGTCGAGGTGTCGGAATCGACCGTTACCTTGTTAAAGGTCTGCTTGACGGTCGAGAGCAGCAGGGCATGAAGTGCCGCAGGCTCGACGGGGGCATCGGTGGTGATAACTGCGATCATTGTGGCCATGTTGGGCATAATCATGCCCGAGCCCTTGCACATTCCGCCTACCGAATAGACGTTGCCCGCATGGCCCGCAGCCTCACTGACGTAGGACACGGCGTACTCCTTGGAGTGCGTGTCGGTCGTCATGATGGCGCGAGCGGCATCGGCGCCACCATGGGCGGAAAGTGCCTCGTAGGCAGCAGGAATGGCGGTCTCAAACGTGTCGATCGGCAGAATCTGGCCAATCACACCCGTGGAGGCAACCAGAATCTGCTGGGGCTCGCAGCCGATGACCTGCGATGCGATGCTGCACGTCTCGCGCGCACATGCAAGGCCGGTCTCACCCGTGGCGGCGTTGGCATTGCCGGAGTTGACCGAAACGCCGGCGATGATACCGTAACCCTTGTCGGCACCGCCCAGGTTGGCGCGGCTCACCTGCACGGGCGCCGCGCAAAAGCGATTGGTGGTAAACACTCCAGCGCCGGGACAGGGTTTATCGGGCACGACGAGCGCGTAATCCAGACGCTCGGGGTTCTTCCGAAATCCCGCATGGATGCCTGCGGCCTTAAAGCCGGCCGCTGCCGTAACGCCACCCTCGACGGCGCGAATCTTGATATCAAACAGCTCGGTATTCATCGTCTTTATGACTCCTTATGTCAAACAAAAAACGGACATCGGTTGGTGCGCCATGCCAGTCGTGATCATGAGACCAGCTTAAGAGTGGCGCCCCACTCGATGCCCGACTACCAAATCGTTAACAATCGAATGTGCTACACCGGGCACGCCACTGTGGGCAAGCCTCGTCGCTCGTCAAAGCCAAAGACGATATTGGCGCACTGGACCGCTTGGCCCGCAGCGCCCTTGCACAGATTGTCGATGGCGCCCGTCGCCACCAGCACGCCCGCGCGCTTGTTGAACGCAAGGCCAATCTGGGCGGCGTTGGTGCCGACGACCGAAGCCGTCTTGGGCTGCTGGCCGGCATCGAGCACGCGCACAAAGGTGCGTCCAGCGTAAAACTGCTTGTAATAGTCGACGACATCCTCAAGAGCCAGGGAGTCGATGGCCTGCGGCGTGAGCGGCAGCGTCACCGTGGAGAGCAGGCCGCGCTTGAGCGGTGCCAGATGCGGGGTGAAGACGACGCGATCGGTCAGGCCAAGGATTTGCTCAATCTCGGGCGTGTGGCGATGCTTGCCCACGCCGTAGGCCTCCAAGTTCTCGTCAGCGCTGCAAAAATGCGTACGAGCGTTGCAGGACTTGCCGGCACCCGTCACACCGCTGATGGCATCAACGATCACGGGGCCGCTCTGGGCAACCCAGCCAGCGCGCACGGCGGGCGCGGCGGCAAGGCTCGTTGCGGTGGGATAGCAACCGGCGCAGGCGACCAGCACGGGTTTGCCGTCGGCATGGTCGGATGCGACGGTCTCCAAGTCCCGGCAGAATAGCTCGGGCAGGCCAAAGGCACGGGTCTTGAGCAGCTCGGGGCTCGTATGCTCGGCGGCATACCACGTCTCAAAGACGGACGCGTCGTTCAGGCGGTAGTCGGCCGAAAGATCAAAGCAGGAGACGCCCGATGCAAGCAGCGCGGGCACCTGTGCCATGGCAGCCGTGTGCGGCACGGCAAGAAAAACCGCATCGCAGCTCTTGAGCTCGGGGGCGTCATGCGTGGTGAAAACCAGATCGCTCACGCCAGCAAAGCTCGGATACACCGCGGACAGCGGCTGGCCGGCATCGGCGTTGGACGTAATGGCAACAAGTTCAAACTCGGGATGGCCGAGCACGAGGCGAATGAGCTCGGCTCCGGCATATCCAGCCGCGCCGACGATTCCAACCTTCAAAGACATATCAGACTCCTTGTCTGCGATTTATGCACCGATGCGCATTTCTCAGCAGTCGTTATGAGGTGAGTTGAAACTTTAGCACCAAAAGATGCATGAACACATAAATGGCTTGCATATTCATGCATTGAAACATTCCCGACACATTCGCTTGAAGGAATTGACAAATGGAGCGGGCCCCGTATTGACCGGCGCTCCTAACGGCGCCGGGCAATACGGGGCCCGCCCATGCGAAAACCAAGTTGTTGGGATGAGCCAGCTGGCTAGAGCTCGACCGGCACCCATTCGTCGTGATTGCAGATAAATGCCTCGGAATCCTCGACGCTAAAGAAGACAAGCGCGGGGTCGTTAGGCCCCTCATAGTGCTCGCCCAGGTGCTCTAGATGCTTCCACCCGGCTTCGCGCATTTCGTCTAAAGCCCGGTCATCCAAGCCGGCACGCCCGCGCAAGATGAGCCAGCCATGGCCCGGCCACCAACTCGTGGCCTCAAAGCGCTGGTTTTGCAGCAGCTCTTGCCACACATCTTTGGTGCGCGCTGTTACAAACCACAGCTTGCCATCCTGAATCTGCGCAAACGAAAACGGACGCACATGAGGCTGTCCGTCAACGCTCGTCGCCAAATACCATGCCGGCACCGACGTCAGATACTCCAAAACCGTATTCAATCCGTCCACGTTTCCTCCTGTACTAGCTAGTTTGGGAGCCTGGTTTGTGTGAGTTAGAGCTCCAGGCGCTCCTCGCTGCCGTCGATATCACAGAAGCGGGCGACGATATTGCGGACCGAGAAAAACGCAAGGCGGCCGTCGTTGGCGCTCTCGTGATTCTCGCCAATGCCCACCATGTGCTTAAAACCCGCTTGACGCACCTTGTCGCTCGCAACTGCGTCGTCCTCAAGTGCGGCTTCGCCGGTCAATACGATCCAACATTCCCCCGGCTTCCAGCCCGAGAGCTCAAACTTGGGATTCGCGCTCAGCTCCGCCCACACATCCTTGTCGCGCGACGTGCAAAACCACAACTTACCGTCATCGACCATGGCAAACGAAAACGGCCTCACGCGGGGCTGATGCCCGTCGGCCACATCGGTCGTGGCCAGATACCACGCCGGAATGCGCCTGAGATACGAACAGGCGCGCTCAAGCTGAGCCGTGCGGTCGTTGTCGGTCATAGGGACCCCTTTCTTGCGCTCGAATCGCGCCTAAACAAGTTGAAGGTTGATGACGATGACGCAGATGAGCAGCAACGCCGTCACCACCGCCGCCAACGCATCGCTGCGGCCAAATGCAAGCGCATGCAGACGTGTGCGACCCTGCTCGCCATGATAGCAACGGGCATCCATGGCGGCTGAAAGCGTCTCGGCATGACGGAACACGCCCGTGAACAGCGGAATCGCCACACTGCCGAGCATACGCACGCCGCCGAGCGGGCCTCCCGTCACGCGCGCACCGCGGCTCGCTTGCGCATCAGCCGTCTGCTTCATCTCGGTGGCAAACTGCGGCATAAAGCGCAGCGCGATACCCATAATCATACCGAGCTCGTGCGCAGGGAGCCCCACGCGCGCGAATGGTGCGAGCAGACGTTCAAAGCCCGCGGTGAGGTCGAGTGTCGGCGTGGTGAGTGTAATGGCGCTCATGCCGGCCATCATCAAGCTCAGGCGGCACGCCATAAAGGCGGCGGAATGCAGCGAACCCTCGCTTATCCGCAAAAAGCCAAGCTGCCACAGAATGCGCCCACTCTGGTCGGAAAACAGGTTGAGCACTGCGACCACCACGACAATCGCCAGCAATGGTGCCATCGATGATAGGACCCGGCGCAACGGCACCCGGGACACGGTATAGATCAGGACAACGAAGATTGCGACCGGGGCCAGTCCGCGGAAGCTGCTGACTGTGAGCGTCGTGATCAGAAACACAAAGCCCAAGAGCAACTTAGTTCGTGGGTCCAGGCGGTGGATCGCACTATCGCCGGGATAGTAGCTACCAAACGAAAACGCCTCCATTAGCAGCCCTCCTCTCGCGCGACCGTCTTTGATTTAGCAATGTCCGCGACGTTAGAAGGACCGCCCGAGCGACCGATTAGCAGGTCCACCAACTCGTCTGCCAGCGACTCAACCGTATAGAGGCCGTCAAAGCGCAGCGGCACGCCTGCCTTCGCAAGCGCCAGCGCCATGCGCTGGGCAGCGGGAACACCCAAGCCGATTGATTTAAGCTCATCCGCATGCGCAAAAACCTGAGCGGGCGTGCCCTCGGCAAACACCGCGCCTTCGTTCATTACGACGATGCGGTCACAGCAATTGGCCAGGTCATCCATACTATGTGAAACCATGACAACGGTCAGGCCATCGAGGTGAAGTCGATCGATAAGCTCAAGGAAATCCCTGCGCGCCGCCGGATCGAGCCCCGCCATGGGCTCATCGAGCACCAGGACTTCGGGCTCCATGGCGAGCACGCCGGCGAATGCCACACGCCGTTGCTGACCGCCCGAAAGCTCAAAGGGACTCTTGTCGCCTATCGCGGCGAGGTCGAGGCCCACGCGCGTAAGCGATGATGCGACACGGCGCGCAACCTCGTCTTGCGGCAGACCAAGGTTGCGCGGGCCAAACGCCACGTCCTGCGCCACGGTCTCAGCAAATAGCTGGCGCTCGGGATATTGAAACACCACGCCGACCTTGGCCTTAACCGCGGCGGCGTCTTTCTTGTTTGACAGATCGAGCCCCAGCGCGCAAACGCTTCCCTCCTGGGGGCAAATCAAACCGTTGAGATGCTGGACCAGCGTCGACTTACCCGAACCGGTATGACCTGCCAAGCCCAGGAACTCGCCGCGACGCACCGTCAGCGATACATCACGCAGTGCCCACGGGCTGCTGGGGTCGTTTCCCCAGAGAGCCTGTTTGTTCGATTTGCCCGCAGTGGCCGAGCGCTTATGCCAGCGGCGGCGCTCGCGCGGACTGAGCGAATAACTGTACGAAACACGGGCTAGCTCGATGACGGGCTCCGACGCGTTGTCCTCGTTGTCTACCGGAACAGTGCCGTCAGCGATTTCCAACTGGGATACGGAAGACTGCCCCGCGATGTCTGCCCCACTTCGCTCGGCATAAGTCTGCGCAACCTCGGCGACCATATCCACCTCGCGCACCTGCGCGTGAACGGGCACGCCCTTCGCACGAAGCGCCATGCCCAAACGGCACGACGCCGGCATATCTAGGTTGAGCTCCGCGAGCTCATCTGCCCGCGTCAGAATCTCCTCGGGCGTGCCCAACATGGCAACTCGTCCCGCCTGAAACACCGCGATGCGATCTGCCTCGGCGGCTTCTTCCATAAAGTGCGTAATCATCACGATGGTCATGCCGCGATCGTGCAACGCGCGGCAAGCCTTCATGAGACCCTTGCGTCCACGCGGATCGAGCATCGAGGAGGCCTCGTCCAATATGAGCACGCGCGGTTCCATGGCAAGCACGCCGGCAAGCGCCACGCGCTGCTTTTGGCCGCCCGAAAGCGCATGGGTCTCGTGGCGCTCAAAGCCCACCAGGCCCACGCCCTTCAGCGCCTCGCGCACGCGCTGCGCAATTTGCGCCGATGGCACGCCAAGGTTTTCGGGACCGAACGCAACGTCATCTTCGACAAGCGTTGCCACCAGCTGGTCGTCGGGATTCTGGAATACCATGCCCGCGGTCGAACGAATGTCGTAGACCAGCTCGGGGTCGGACGCATCCATGCCGTTGATGCGTACCGTGCCCGCATCGGGTTGCAACAGCGCATTCAGATGCTTGGCAAACGTCGACTTGCCCGACCCATTGCCACCGAGGATGCAGAAAAACTCACCGTCCTCGATGTTCAGATCGACACCGTCGAGTGCCGACACGGCACCGTCATAGCTAAAGGAAACGCCCCGACACTCAATCATGCGCGGCCTTTGACCTGGTCCTTTTTAGGCGTGATGAGGTTGGAGACTGCTTTATACACCGCCAGCGTCAACACCGAGTTAAGCACGGTCTTGATAAGGTTGAACGGCAGTACGGCAGGAATCATGAGCGGAGCGATCACATCGACCGAGCCATACCAGAACCATACGCCAATGGTCAGATTCGCAACCATAGAAAGCACCGTAGCGGCAATAACGCCCAGTGCCAGGCCAATCACGGCACCCTTGTAGGTGTGCATCTTCTGGTAGACGATAGCCGCAGGCAGAATATAGCCCAGCGTGGCAACCAAGTTCATAAGCGCACCGACCCAATCGCCCGTGGTAAGCGCATGGATAACGATCGCCATGGCGGCAACAGCTGTGCCGGCACCGGGGCCATACGCAAACCCACACACCATCGCCGGCACCAGCGACGGGTCATACGTCAAAAACGGCGCCGAAGGAAGGATGGGCAGCTGCACGTACATAAACAGGGCGCCCAAGGCACACATCAGCGCCATGGTAACGAGCTGTTTGGTGCTCCACCTATTCGTGTTCTCAAAATGGATATGCTGCGACTGTTCAGACATAAGATCACCTGCCTCTTTCATCCGGACTCTAACCGTTGGTACTGGGATCTCACCAGTTCAGCCGGCATGCGAACCAACACACGCACGGGTCGCGGACTCATCGGCTCGGTCGCAGACACCTCGCCTGCGCCACGGCACCCCTTTGGCACCGCCCGATTTACCGCCAGTGGGGAATTCCACCCCGCCCTGAAACAGCAATTGCAAGTGTAGCACGAGCAGGTTCTCGCGCAAGTATGCCAAGGGTAATTTGTGGCGGAGATCAGTTGCCAAAGCAACCACGTTCCCCACCCATCCCAAAGCAACGCGCCTTTCGCGCAAAGCGCGAAACAGCGAAGGGGACACGCATCCCTATCGACCACATCCTTCTCCGCCCGCCGGC
>OKTU01001348.1_pt1 | contig 11922 bp, 8 predicted proteins | sample 1606311 | NCBI WGS metagenome assembly OKTU01 (sample SAMEA3879557, study PRJEB24766) | human gut metagenome | biome: human-associated habitat; feature: feces | place: USA | collected 1985/1987
GCGTAAAGGCCACCACGGAGGAGCATCTGGGCTTTACCGGCGAGGGGCTGGGCATCGCAGCCCACGCCGTCGCCCTCATCGAAGCTGTGTGAACGGGAGAGTGTGACCCATGACTCTGAACTCTATCGTAGCAAACTTTCAGACCTTCAAGCTGGTAGACCTGCTAGACATCCTCATCATCGCGTTCCTCATCTACCAGCTTCTGGGCATCGTCAACCGCACCCGGGCCGGTCAGCTGGCCAAGGGCGCGCTCATCGTGCTGGCGGTCTATCTGGTAGCCAACATCCTGAATATGCGCACCGTTACTTGGCTGTTGAACTCGCTGCTGCAGGTCGGTCTGCTGACGCTGGTGGTGCTGTTCCAGCCTGAGATACGGCGTGCGCTGGAACGGATGGGCCAGACCGACCAGTGGGCCTACCGCTTTTTCAACAAGAGCCGCTACAACGACACCAGCCTCAAGGGCGCGTGGCGCAGCGCCATCATCGCCATCTGCGATGCCGCCGAGCGCTTTTCGGAGACCAAGACCGGCGCCCTCATCGTGCTGGAACGGAACACCAACCTCTCGGAGATCGTCCGCACCGGCACGCCCGTGAACAGTGCGGTCAACCTTGAGGTGCTGGGCACCATCTTCTACGAGGGCACCCCCCTCCACGATGGAGCGGCCATCATCGAAGATGGCCGCATCAAAGCCGCAGGCTGCGTGCTGCCCCTTTCCAACAACCTCGACCTCGGCAAGGACATGGGCACCCGCCACCGCGCCTGCCTCGGCATCGCCGAGAACTCCGACGCCATCGCCATCGTGGTCAGCGAGGAGACCGGCATCATCTCGATGGCGAAGAACGGCGTCCTCATCCGTCACTTCGACCGCCAGACCCTCTACACCCGTCTGGTGGATGAGATGATCCCCAAGGAGACGGCCAGCGAGAAGAGCGCCGCCGAGGGCTGGAAGGCCCGGGGCAAGCGCCTGCTGAACTGGGTGAACGCCAAAGAGGAGGAAGAGCAGCAATGAGCACCGAGCAGAACAACGGCATGAAGCCTGCCGTGCCCCCCAAGCGCAGCCTGCTGAGCGACCGCCGTGTCCGGCTGCTGCTGTCGCTGCTGGGCGCAGTCATCGCGTGGATGGCTGTCACCATCGTGGTGCAGCCCGGCACGACGACCACCATCTATAATGTCCCGGTGGACTTTACCTACGATTCGTCCGCCTACACCTCCCGCGGCCTGAGCATCGTCGATGCAGAGGAAAAAACGGTCAACTTAAAACTTTCCGGCGACGGCTACACCATCGGCAGCCTGTCGGCCAACGACTTCGTCGTTTATCCCGACTGGTCCAGCGTCCGCGACAGCGGCGAAAAGACCCTCCGCCTTCAGGTCCGCAGCCAGAGCACCCTGCTTACCGGTGTGGCCGTCTCCATCGACGGCAGCAACACGGTGGACGTGGTGTTCGATGTGGTGGAGGAGAAGACCCTGCCCATTCAGGTAACGACGAACTATCTGAAGATCGCCGACGGCTATATCCTCTACGGCACCGAGGTCTCCAAGGAGACCGTGACCCTCTCCGGCCCCAGCACCGAGCTGAGCAAGGTGGAGACCTGCACCGCCGAAGTGACCCACAACGGCGAGCTGACCAGTCCTGTCACGCTGGACACCGACCTGCGGTTCTACACCCGCAGCGGCAGCGAGGTGAAATTTGAGTATACTACCCTCGAGGCGGACAGCGTCGAGGTCACGCTGCAGGTGTACAAGCTGGCGACATTGCCGGTGAAGGTGAGCTTCATCAACGCCCCCCGGGATTTCGACCCCTCGGTGCTGGTCTACTCCCTGAGCAAGAAGACCCTCAACGTGGCCGGGCCGGAGTCGCAGATCGATAAGCTGTCCACCCTGTCGGTGGGCACCATCGACCTTTCCACCTTTGCGCTGGATAAGGTGTATGAGATGCCCATCGAGCTGCCCAGCGGCATCCGCCTGCTGGACAATATCTCCACCATCACGGTCAGCTTCGACAGCTCCCGTCTGGAGACCAAGACCATGAACCTGCCCGCCAGCTGTGTGCAGGTCGTCAACCTGCCCGCTACCTACACCCTGACCGTGGGGACCGAGCGGCTGATGAACGTCACCCTCTGCGGCCCGGCCAGTTCGCTGGAGGCCCTGACCCCGGAGCAGGTGGTCATCGAGATCGACGCCGACGACTTCTACGTTGCCATCGGCCAGCAGAACATCGCCTGCCGCCTCTATGTGCCCTCCAACGATAAGATCTTTGCGCTGGGCAGCTATGTGGTGCAGTGCAAGATAGAAAGTAACTGAGTATATGATCCTGATTCGTGATATTCGCCTGCCCCTCTCCGCCGGGGAGCAGCAGGCCTATGAAAAAGCCCTCCACCTCGCCCGGATCCCCCACAGCAGGGTGAGCCATCTGGGCATCGCCAAACTCTCGGTGGATGCCCGCCACGGCCAGCCCAAGCTGGTCTACACCGTGGCGGCGTCTCTGAAGGAGGAAGGGGAGGAGCCTGCCTATGCAGGCGCTTCGCCCAGCGTCACCGTCCGGGGCAGAACCGACTTTTCGGTGGAGAACGGCACCCAGCCGCTGGCCCACCGGCCCGTGGTCTGCGGCCTCGGCCCGGCCGGACTTTTTGCAGCGCTGCTGCTGGCCCGTCAGGGCTACCGGCCCATCGTGCTGGAGCGCGGCCCGGCGCTGGAAGAGCGCGTCAAGGCTGTGGAGCATTTCTCTGCCACCGGTGAGCTGGACGAGAACGCCAACATCCAGTTCGGCGAGGGCGGCGCAGGCACCTTTTCGGACGGCAAGCTCACCACCCGCATCGGCGACGAGCTGTGCGGCTTCGTGACCGAGGTGTTCCTCGAGCACGGCGCCCCCAAGGAGATCGCATGGCAGCAGAAGCCCCATGTGGGCACCGACCTGCTCCGGGGCGTCATCACCTCCATCCGCAGGGAGATCGAGGCGCTGGGGGGCGAGGTCCACTTCAACACGGCCCTCACCGGCTTCGAGCGGCGGGACGGCCGCCTCGTCGGCATCCGGACCACGGGCGGTGCCTTCCCCTGTGAGGCACTGGTCTTTGCGGTGGGCCACTCGGCCCGCGATACCTTCGGGATGCTGATGGACAGCGGCCTCGTGCTGGAATGCAAGCCCTTCAGCGTCGGCTTCCGGGCCGAGCATCTCCAATCGGAGATCGAAAAGAGCCTTTACCACGAGGCAGCAGGCCACCCGGCCCTGCCGCGGGGCGAATATCAGCTTTCGCAGCACGTTGAAAAACGGTGCGTCTATACTTTCTGTATGTGTCCCGGCGGTCAGGTGGTGGCTTCGGCCAGCGAAACAGGCCGCGTCGTGACCAACGGCATGAGCTACCACGCCCGCAGCGGCAAAAACGCCAATGCGGCGGTGGTGGTCAGCGTGGGCGGCGAGGACTTCGGCGGCGACCCCCGCAGGGCCATCGCCTTCCAGCGAGAGCTGGAAGCGAAGGCCTACGCGGCAGGCCGCAGCGCGGGCGAGTATGCCGCCCCGGCGGAGAACATCCAGAGCTTTTTGGAGGGCAGGGGGCAGCTGAGCATCGGCCGCGTCCAGCCCACCTATGACCGCGGCGTCCGGGCCGCCGACCTCGGCGCACTGCTGCCAACGGAGCTGGCTGACACGCTGCGGGCTGGACTGCGCGCCTACGAGCGGAAGATCGCAGGCTATACCGCCCCCGAGGCCATCCTGACAGGTCTTGAGACCCGCACCAGCAGCCCGGTGCGGCTGAAGCGGGAAGAAAACCTTGAATGTGCCCAGCTGGCGGGGCTTTACCCCTGCGGCGAGGGCGCAGGATATGCGGGCGGCATCATGAGCGCCGCCGTCGATGGCCTGCGGGTGGCCCGCGCCATCATCAGCCGGTACAGTCCGGCAGAAGGGTGAGAAGTTGAATGACTGATCGTGAAAACGATTTCCAGAATTGTTCCGGCCAGAGCAGGGCACAGGACAGCGAGGGCCGTCAGGTGCAGCAGGAGCTGGAACGCCAGCTTCGGGAGCTGGGCGATACCATGTCCGACGCCTTCCGCCACGGCTTTGAGGGCCGGGGGGAGGAACTCGGCGACCGTGCATGGAACGTGGGCCGCGCCGCTGCGAATGCCGCAAGCTACGGCATCTCGGAGGCAGGCCGGGCGTTTCAGGCCGGGAAGCAGCAGTATCAGAAGCGGGCTGAGGAGGCCCGGAACGCAGCCCCGAGCGGAGAGAACGCCGGCGGGATGCCGGGCTGGGCGCGGAGCTTTTTCGCAAAGAAGCCGGTGCCGACCCCCATCGACAATCTCCGCACCAGCGCAAAAAAGCGCCACAACGCAGGCGTCGCCATGCTGGCGACCGGCATCACTTTCGCCGTCCTCTTCGGCATTACGGCCATCGCCTGCTTCGGCACGGCGGGGATGTTCACCTCCGGCAGCGCGGCGGGGGCGGCTGATATGACGGTCCTCGGTGCCATCGGCGAGTTTGCCATGAGCGCCACCCGGGCCACCGGATGGTGCTCGGCGGCGGTGACGGCCGTGTTCGGCTGGCTCACGGCGGCGGGCGCTTCCCGGATGAAGGCCGCGAAGACGCTGGAGCTGTATGCTGACACTGCCGAGGGCTTCGACTGGCACAAGGGCCTCTCCCTCTCGATGCTGGCCGAGCTGACCCATAAGAAGAAGGCCAAGGCCCTCCGGCTGCTGCGGAAGTTCATCCATAAAGGCTGGCTCAGCGCTTGGATGGACGAGAAGAACGACAAGCTCTACCTGACGGCGGAGGACTACCGCACTGCGCAGGAAAATCAGCCGGAGCCTGAACCGGAAAAAGCGCCGGAACAGGCCGAGGATGTTCCCCTGAACCTCGAGACGACCCGCCGCTTTGCGCAGGTGCTCGAGAAGGAGACCTCTCTCATGGAGGATGAGCGGGCGGTGGAGGAACTGCAGCATATGCAGAAGACCACCGAGTCCATCGGTGCGTGGCTGGAAGCCCACCCCGAGAGCCTGCCCAAGGCCCGCCGCTTTGCGGAATACTATATCCCCACTACCCTCAAGCTCCTGCACACCTACAACGATGTGCAGGGCCAGCAGGGCGAGAACGCCGAGGCCATCCGCAGGGACATCGCGGGCATCCTGCATACCCTGAATCAGGCCTACGACAACCTTTACGATAAGCTTTTGTCGGACATGGCGCTGGACGTTTCCAGCGAGATCGCTGCGCTGCAGGGGATGCTGGCCAACGATGGTCTGGCCGGGGAGGAAATGCGATGACCTACCGGGCTTGGAACACCAAAGAAGTTGACCGTGCAGCCCTAAAGGAGCTGACCGCCGCCATCGCCCAGCAGAACACCGAAGAGCTGGAAAACCAGAGCATGGACGATGGGCCGTGGAGCGAGGAGAAATACCGCTCGGTCTTTGCGGCCCAGCAGAAGGAGGCCGGTCTGCTGGCCGGCATCCTCGCTGCCCGGGGCATCACCGACCCCGCCGAGGCGCTGACATTGCTGGCGGGCGAGGAGGAGCTGAGCGACCCCATGCTCCTGACCGACATGGACAAGGCCTGCGCGCGCATCCTGCGAGCCATCGACGAGGGCGAGACCATCGTGGTCTTCGGCGACTACGATGTGGACGGCGTGACCGCCACCGCCCTGCTCTATCAGCACCTCAAAGGGATGGGGGCCAGCGCCAAGTGTATGCTGCCCAGCCGGGAGGGCGACGGCTACGGCCTGTCGAAGAACGCCATCCAATCCATCTATGATAAGGGATGCCGCCTCATCGTCACGGTGGACAACGGCATCTCGGCGGTGGAGGAAGCCGCCTTTGCGGCCAGTCTCGGCATCGACCTCATCATCACCGACCACCATCTGCCCCACGAGAGCCTGCCGCAGGCGGTGGCCATCGTAGATCCCCGCCGGGCAGACGACCACAGCCCCTTCAAGGGCCTGTGCGGCGCGGGCGTGGCCTTCAAGCTCTGCGCTGCGCTGGACGGATGCCCACCGGAGGAGATGCTGGAATACTGCGGCGACCTCGCCGCTGTGGGCACGGTGGCCGACGTTATGCCCCTGACCGGCGAGAACCGCACCATCGTCAAAGCCGGTCTGCGCCAGCTCCAGAACACCGACCGGCCCGGCTTCTGCGCCCTGCTGGAAGAGGTGGGGCTTGCGGGCAGGCCGGTGACGGCGGAGAACGTCAGCTATGCCATCGCTCCCCGCATCAACGCGGCGGGCCGGATGGACAGCGCCGTCACAGCCCTGCAGCTGGTGCTCTGCGAGGACGAAGACCGGGCCGAGGAGCTGGCCCATAAGCTGACCGACATCAACAGCCAGCGGCAGGAGACCGAGATGGAGATCGTCCGGGCCGCGCAGGAGCTGCTGGATGCTGAGCCGGAGCGCCTCGAGGACCGGGTCATCCTGCTCTGGGGCAGGGACTGGCACCCCGGCGTCATCGGCATCGTGGCCTCCCGCCTCGTGGAAAAGACAGGACGCCCGGTCATCGTGGTGTCGGTGGATGAGCACGGCGAGGGCAAGGGCAGCGGCCGCAGCGTGCAGGGCTTCAACCTGCACGAGTGCATCGCCTCCTGCGCCGACATCCTGCTCCGCTTCGGCGGCCACGCCATGGCGGCGGGCCTCTCGGTGCGGGAGGAAGACCTGCCCACCCTCCGTCGGCGGCTCAACGACTGGGCGGCGCGGGAGTGCCCCGTGCTGCGCACACCGCCGCTGGAATGTGACCTGTCCGTCCACCTCGACCGCCTTACGGTGGAGAGCGTCCGCCGCCTCGACCAGCTGGCCCCCTACGGTGCCGACAACCCCAGCCCGGTCTTCGTGCTGGAAAAGGCTGTCGTGGAAGGGGTGTATGCGGTCTCAGAGGGCAAGCACTCCCGCCTGCGGCTGCGGCAGGGGAACGCCAGTCTCTATGCGGTCTGGTTCGGGATGCATCCCGAGCAGGTGCCCTATGCCGCCGGCGACGTCGTGGATGCGGCAGTGAGCCTGTCGGTCTACGATTCGGCCCGGGGGCCGCAGCTGTCGGGCCGCATTCTGGAGCTGCACCCGGCGGGCCTCGGCAACATTGCGGCGGAGCAGGCAGCTCTGGTGCAGGCGCTGCGCCGGGGCGCGCCCCTGACGCCAGAGCAGAAGGAGGCTGTCGCCCCGGAGCGCAGCCATATCATCACCGTTTACCGGGAGCTGCAGGCGCGGCGCTGGCACGCCGAAGATCTGCAGCCCCTGTTCGCAAAGCTTGGCGAGGAGAACACCGGCAAGACGCTGGTGGCGGTCGCTGCGCTGGAACAGGTCGGCCTCATCACGGTGGCCGACCGGGGCGGGGCCAAGTTCTGGGAGCTTGTGCCAGCCACCGGCAAGAAGAACCTCGCCGATGCGCCCATCCTGAAATGTCTGGAGGATCGATAAAGATGCCTGAGGGAAAGAAAATCACCGCCCCTGTGCCCGCAGCACCGGCTGCGGCGGGAGAGGACAGCTATTCTGCAAAGACCCATCTCCACCAGCCCATGCCGGTGACGGAGATGGCGACCGTGGCCGCCACGGCCCTGCCGGCCAACGCCCCCGAGGGGACGCTGCCCTCGGAGGTGCGGCCCGAGATCGTGACGTGGGACAAGCTGGTGGAGGCCATCAAGGCCAGCGGCAAGGCCTACAACATGGCCATGATCGAAAAAGCCTACAATATGGCCAACGACGCCCACAAGGGCGTCTGCCGCCGCAGCGGGGAGCCGTATATCTGCCACCCGCTGGCCGTGGCCCGCCTCGTGCTGGACCTCGGCATGGACACCGAGAGCATCGCCGCCGCCCTTCTGCACGACGTGGTGGAGGATACCCCCACCACGCTGGCCGACCTGACCGCCGCCTTCGGCGAGGAGGTGGCCCTGCTGGTGGATGGCGTCACCAAGCTGACGAAGATCCAGTTCTCGAACATCGAGGAGCTGCAGGCCGAGAACCTGCGCAAGATGCTGCTGGCCATGAGCCGGGATGTCCGCGTGATGATCATCAAGCTCTGCGACCGGCTCCACAATATGCGCACCGGCGATGCCTGGCCTGAGCAGAAGCGCCGCGACAAGGCCCGTGAGACGATGGAGGTCTATGCCCCCATCGCCAACCGTCTGGGCATCCTGAACGTCAAGGAGGAGCTGGAGGACCGCAGCCTGCACTACCTTGACCCCGTGGGCTACGAGGAGATCAGCAAGATGCTGAGCGAGCGTGCAGGAGAGGAGTTCCTTGCCAGAGTGTCCGGTGTCATCGAGCTGCGGCTGAAGGAGAGCGGCATCGAGGGTGCCACCATCAAGCGCCGCGTCAAGAGCATCTACGGCATCTACCGCAAGACCATCATGCAGAACAAGTCCTTCGACGAAATTTATGACATCTATGCGGTGCGCATCATTCTGGATACGCTGGCCGAGTGCTACAGCACGCTGGGCCTCATCCATGATATGTACCACCCGCTGCCCAACCGCTTCAAGGACTATATCTCCACCCCCAAGCCCAACGGCTACCAGAGCCTCCACACCACGGTCATCGGACACGAGGGTATCCCCTTCGAGGTGCAGATCCGCACCCGGAAGATGGATGAGCAGGCTGAGTACGGCGTCGCCGCCCACTGGAAGTACAAGGAGGGCCTCGACGGCCACGATAAGCTGGACGAGCGTCTGGCATGGGTGAGCCAGCTGCTGGAAAATCAGCGCGTCAGCGAGGATTCCGGCAACCTGCTCCACGACCTGAAGAGCGACCTGCTGCCGGAGGAGGTCTTTGCCTTTACCCCGAAGGGCGACGTCATCAACCTGCCTGCCGGTGCCAACTGCATCGACTTCGCCTATGCCATCCACTCCGCCGTCGGCAACCGGATGGTGGGCTGCAAGGTCAACAACCGCATCGTCCCCATCGACCATGTCGTGGCGACGGGCGAGATCATTGAGGTCATCCTCGGCCCGGCGGACAAAGGCCCCAGCCGCGATTGGCTCAAGATCGTGCGCACCAGCGAGGCCAAGAGCAAGATCCGCAACTGGTTCAAGAAGATGCGCCGGGAGGAGAACATCCAGCAGGGCCGCGACGCGCTGGCCAAGGAGCTGCGCCGGGAGATGATCTTCATCCCCGACGACCAGCTGGACGAGTTCGTGGGCAGCTGCAGCCGTCGCCTGCGCCAGAACAGCGCAGAGGAGATCTATGCCGCCATCGGCTACGGCGGCATGACCATCGCCAACTGCCTGCCCAAGCTGAAAGAGGAGTGGCAGAAGCTCAAGGCCGCCGAAGCCGCTGAGAACAAGACGATGGAAGACCTGCCGAAGGTAGACCTGAGCCGCGTCCACGCCACCGACGGCGTGGTGGTGGAGGGCTTCGACAACACCCCCATCAAGTTCGCCAAATGCTGCTCGCCCCTGCCCGGTGACCCTATCGTGGGCTTCATCACCCGGGGCTTCGGCGTCTCCATCCACAAGCAGAGCTGTGCCAACGCGGTGGCCAGCATGAAGGACCCCTCCAACGCCCCCCGCTGGGTCAAGGCCTACTGGGCCGACAGCGTCCGGGACAGCTACAAGGCGGGCCTCGAGATTATCGCGCTCAACCGCAACGAGCTGCTGTCCGATGTGCTGGCCGCGCTGGCGGACATCCGCGTCCCCATCTATGCTATGAACGCCCGTCAGGTGGAAAACAACTGCGCCATCATCAGCCTGACCATCGGCATCAACAACACCGAGCACCTCAACCGCGTGGTGGCCCGCCTGTCCAAGGTGCGGGATGTGCTCAAGGTAACAAGGAGCTAATATGCGTGCAGTCATTCAGGCCGTATCCTCGGCCAGCGTCCGGGTCAACGGCGGCGAGCCGCGCCCCATCGGCCCCGGCCTCGTCATCCTGCTGGGCGTCAAGGACACCGACACCCTCGACATCGTGCCCAAGCTGGCCGAAAAATGTGCGGGCCTGCGCATCTTTAAGGACGAAAACGACAAACTGAACCTCAGTGCGAAGGACCTCGGCTACTCGGCGCTGGTGGTGAGCCAGTTCACCCTTTACGGCGACACCAAAAAGGGGTTCCGACCCAGCTTCATCAAGGCGGCAAAGCCGCCTCTCGCCGTGGACGCCTACGAGCTGTTCCTCGCCGAGATGAACAGGCAGGGCCTCAAGAGCGTCCAGCACGGCGAGTTCGGCGCAGATATGCAGGTGTCGCTGGTCAACGAGGGTCCCTGCACCATCGTCATCGACACCGACGAGTGGCACAAAGGAGAGAAGTAAACCATGAAGGCATTTCATCTGGTCGGCCCTGCGCCGTTTTACACCAACAGCTTCCTGCTCATCTCGGACGCGGGCCATGCAGTCGTCATCGACCCCGCCGCAGAGGTGCAGGAGTACGACAAGATCCTGAAAGAGCAGGGCGGAAAGCTGGCCCTCATCCTCTGCACCCATGGCCACTATGACCATGTGGGCAGCGCGGGGGTCCTCAGCCGCGAGTGGGGTGCAAAGCTCTACTGCGAGTCTGCCGACTGTCAGGGTACCCAGCTGCTGCCCCTCAGGGAGTCGGACAGCGGCTACGCGGAGGGCGGAGTCCTCACGCTGGACGAGCTGCGCTTCACCGTCTGGCACACCCCCGGCCACACCGAGGGCAGCGTGGTGCTGCTCTGCGAGAACTATTTCTTCGTGGGCGACACCGTGTTTCAGGGCAGCATCGGCCGCACAGACCTCGAGGGCGGCGACAGCCGGAAGATGGACGAGAGCCTGCGCAAGTTCGCAGCCCTGCCCGTCCCGCCCGAGGCGCAGATCCTGCCCGGCCACGGCGATTTCTCCACCTTCGGGCAGGAGGTCGCCACCAACTTCTATATCCGAAATGCACTGAGAAACGCATAAAAAGGCGGGAATACACATGAATATCTATATCACGGGCCTCAGCTCGGGCTATGAGGTGGAGCACCTCGTCCGCCTGTTCTATCCGATGGCCCCGCTCACCCTCACCCCGCCCGAGGAGGGCACAGACTGCGTCTGGGCTGAGAAGCGGCCCGACAGCCTCTGGGCCATGGTGCGGCAGGGCGGAAAGAGCCAGACCGCCGAAGCACCGCTGCCCGCCCCGGCAGAGGAGGGCGGAGAGACGCCGGAGTTCGCGCTGGCCAGCCTGACCTATGACCTGCTGCGCCGCTGGACGGGCATCCGCCCCCCTTGGGGCAAGATGACCGGCGTGCGGCCGGTGCGCCTCGTCCACGACAAGCGGGCCGCAGGCTGGACGGAGGAGCAGATCGACGACTTTTTCCTCGGGCGGTTCGACTGCTCGCCCGAAAAGTACAGGATGGCCAAGGCCATTGCCGACCTACAGGAACCGATTTTAAAAGCGGGCAGCGCCCCCAAGACCTACAGCCTCTACATCGGCATCCCGTTCTGCCCCTCCCGGTGCAGCTACTGCAGCTTCGTCAGCTGCAACCTCGACCGGGACCGCAAGCTGGTGCAGCCCTATGTGGACTGCCTCTGCCGTGAGGTCGAGGCCATCCGGGAGGAGGCAGACAAGGCCGGGCTGAAGCTGTGCAGCATCTACATCGGCGGCGGCACTCCCACCAGCCTCTCGGCGGCGCAGCTGCGCCAGCTCATGGGAACAGTGCGGGACTGCTTCGACCTTTCCGCTCTCGTGGAGTATACGGTGGAGGCCGGACGCCCTGACTGCACTGACGCCGAAAAGCTGGCGGTCATCAAGGAGTACGGCGCGACCCGCATCTCCATCAACCCACAGACCTTCTCCGACGAGGTGCTGGCGAACATCGGCCGGAAGCATTCGGCGCAGGACATCCTCGACTGCTGCGCCGAGGCCCGGGCCGCAGGCCATGACGACATCAACATGGACCTCATCGCAGGTCTGCCCGGCGACACGGTGGAGGGCTTCGAAAAAAGCCTGCGTCAGGCCATCGCCCTTGACCCCGAGAACATCACCGTCCACACCCTGACCCTCAAGCGGGCCTCCCGCATCGTCATCGAG
>OKTU01001349.1_pt1 | contig 11920 bp, 9 predicted proteins | sample 1606311 | NCBI WGS metagenome assembly OKTU01 (sample SAMEA3879557, study PRJEB24766) | human gut metagenome | biome: human-associated habitat; feature: feces | place: USA | collected 1985/1987
ACCATCACAAGACAATGCGGAGCTTTCTCTCTAAGCTGTCTGATCGTCTCTTCCATACTTACGACAGTTGTTGTCATCAAAGCACTTAATCCTACCAGATGAATATCCTGTTCAAGTACTGTGTCAACAATTGTCTCCGGCGGAACATCCTTTCCAAGATCGATCACATCAAAGCTATAGTTTTCAAGCAGAACCTTCACGATATTTTTACCGATATCATGGATATCCCCTTTTACTGTAGCAAGAATGATCTTTCCTTTCTTCTCCTGAACTTCTCCGCTGCTATCCATTTTCTCTTTAAGCACCGCAAATGCTGTCTTGGCCGCTTCAGCACTCATCAGTAGCTGAGGCAAAAAGACTGTTCCCTTCTCAAATCCTTCACCTACCGTATTCAGTGCCGGGATCAGCTCTTCGTTAATGATCTCCAGACCATCTTTCTCCTGAATCATCTCAGATGTAATGCTGTTCGCCTCTTCACGAAGCCCTCTTTCAATTGCACTTTTCAGTGTCATCTTGTGAGCTGAACCTGTTGCGGAAACCGGAGCTGTTCCCGGCTGCTGTGCATATTTATTAATATAATTCTCACAGTTGCTGTCCAGATTCATTAACGCATGGTATGCATACCATGCCTTCATCATATCCTCCGAGTTCGGATTGATAATTCCAACGCTCAGACCATTCTGCATTGCCATCGTATAAAAGATGGAGTTTACAATCGGTCTGCTTGGGAGACCGAAAGAAATATTTGATACACCAAGCACAGTACACACACCAACTTCGTCACGAAGTCTGCGAAGTGTCTCAAGTGTCACCTTTGCTCCTTCCGGTTCTGAACTGATCGTCATTGCCAGGGCATCAATTACAATATCTTTCTTCTCGATACCGTATTTTGCTGCCTCTGCGATAATCTTCTTCGCAATCTGTACACGTCCCTCGGCTGTTGCCGGGATTCCGTCTTCATCAAGTGCCAGGCCGATCACAACACCGCCATACTTCCGGATCAGTGGGAATACTGCATCCATTGACTCCTGCTTTCCACTGACTGAATTGACCATCGCCTTACCATTGTAAATGCGAAGTGCATTCTCCATCGCAACCGTATCAACCGTATCAATCTGAAGCGGAAGATTCGTCACACTCTGAAGTTCCTGAACAACTTTCTTCATCAATGTCGGCTCGTCAATATCCGGAAGTCCTACGTTAACATCCAGAATATGTGCACCGTTATCCTGCTGTGCAATTCCTTCTTTTAAAATATAATCAAGATCATGTTCCTTAAGCGCCTGTTTAAAGCGTTTCTTTCCGGTTGGATTAATACGCTCACCAATAATCTTTGATCCGGTTCCAAGGAACACACTCTGTCCATAAGAAGATACTACAGTATAACTTTTCTTCTCAATCGGCTTCACCGGAATGTCTTTACACTGCTTCACCATCTCTGCAATATGTGCAGGAGTTGTTCCGCAGCATCCCCCGATCACAACTGCCCCAAGATCAACAACATGACGCATAACAGAAGCAAATTCTTCCGGAGAAACATCGTAATAAGTTTCTCCGTCTTTCTGCTTAGGAAGACCTGCATTCGGTTTGACGATCACAGGCACAGAGGAGTACTTCATGATCTGCTCCAGGATCGGCAGCATCTGCTCCGGTCCCATTCCACAGTTGATTCCAAGAGCATCAATCCTTAATCCTTCAAGCATTGCCACAACAGACGGAACATCTGCTCCGGTCAGAAGCTTTCCACGCTCGTCAAAAATCGTCGTAGCGAAAACCGGAAGAGATGTATTCTCTTTCGCCGCAAGTACTGCTGCCTTCAGTTCATAAGTGTCACTCATGGTCTCAATATGGATCAGATCCGCACCGGCTTTCTCTCCGAGGATCATAACTTCTTTGAATGTCTCATATGCTGTCTCGAAGTCCAGATCACCCATCGGTTTTAAAAGCTTTCCTGTCGGTCCGACATCCAGTGCTGTGTAGATTCTTCTTCCACCACTTGCCTCTTCAGCCGCATCCTTCACATGCCTGATCGCAAGACGGATAATTTCTTCCAATGGAAAATCATCGCAATGGAATTTCAATGCATTCGCTCCAAATGTGTTTGCAAGTACAATATCACTTCCTGCTGAAATATATTGTTTGTGAATGTTTTTGATCTCATCCGCATGTGTAACGTTCCACGTCTCCGGTAACTCTCCCGGCTGAAGTCCCTTTGCCTGAAGCAAGGTTCCCATTCCGCCGTCAAAATATAATAACTCTTTTCCCAGGCGTTCTCGTATCATCTTCTTGTATCAATCCTTCCTCTCTTATCTCTTGCTTATCGTCGGTATTCACAATCTTTTTTTGTACAGACCTCACATCCTGAGATTGGACATCTGTCCTTCTGTGTACTGATTCCAATTACTGCTGTTACCGACTTTGTTGGTGTCATCATAAAGCTGTCTGTCAAAGTCAACCCGATTGTCTTTGCACAATTCAACATTCGTACGACTGGTTCCTGATAACAGATATCAAAATCTCCATATCCGGGACTGAATCTCGGTCTTAAATACAAATGTTCTTCTTCAAGCTCTGCCGCAATCTTCTTCTGACACTCATCACAATATTCTTCTAACATTGCTGCTGCACAAGACTGCAAAATAACTGCTCTTGCCATATCTGTCAAAGAAATCCTGCGCATCAGCCGGTCAACTCCGGCGCCAAGTGTTGCTCCAAAAAGAACAACCTGACGGCATCCTTTCAGATTTCTACTCAGGCTCTTACTTCGAATCTCCATCTGTCCAATAACCAGTCTTCCGTCATCTGTATGATTCAGATCAAAAATTTGGCAGATGGACTTAGGCCCTGCTTCCTGTTCCAGGTCTTTGAAAGACTGTTGGATCAGTTCCAAGGTTCGTTCATCTGCCTCATTTTTTCCAAATCCCAGATAACGAACTGCTTCACGTACTCTCTTCTCTGTCTCTATCATCTGGTCATTCACTTTCTTAACACTTGATAATCTCGGAAAGATTATTCATAATCGCAATTGCGATCTCTGGCTTATTCATAGAATAAATATGAATATTATTCACACCGTTCGCAAGAAGGTCAATAATCTGATCTGTCGCATAAGCAATTCCCGCCTGCTTCATCGCCTCCGGAGAACTTCCGAAGCGATCTAATATTGCAAGAAATCTTCTCGGAAATACTGTTCCGGAAAGTTCCTGGCTTCGCTTCATCTGAGCAGCACTGGTAATCGGCATGATTCCCGGCAGAACCGGAACTGTGATCCCTGCTTCTCTGATTCTGTACAGGAAATTATAATGGATATCATTATCAAAGAACATCTGTGTTGTAAGGAAATCAACTCCACTGTCTACCTTCTGTTTCAGATAACGGATATCATCCTCTTTATGTTCCTGCTCCACATGTCCTTCCGGATAACATGCTGCACCAATACAGAAATCCCCATGTTTCTTGATTTCCTGTACCAGTTCATAAGCATAATGGAATCGATCTCCATCAGGGAATGTCATGCCTTCCGGAATATCTCCTCGTAAAGCGAGAATATTCTCGATTCCATGAGCCTTCAGGTTTTCAATCACCTCTCCAACTTCTTCTTTTGTGGATGAAGCACATGTCAGATGTGCAAGACTCATCACTCCAAGATCGTCCTTAATATGGGATGCGATCTTCGCTGTGTTCTTGCTTGTTCCGCCACCGGCTCCATAGGTTACGCTGATATAAGATGGGTTCAGTTTGGCAATCTCATCTGTTGCTGATAATACTTTGTCAAATCCTGCATCTGTCTTCGGCGGAAACACCTCAAAAGAAATGTGGATGCCTTTCTGGTTCAGTTTGTCAATAATTTTCATCGGGTCTGTTACTCCTTGCTCTTGTGTTACTCTTGTATTACTTCTTTGTTACTTCTTATAATTCTTATTCTCCGATCAGACTTCTGTACAGATCTTCATACTGTCTTGCAGAATTCATCCATGAGAAATCCTGAGTCATCGCGCGCTCGATCATCTTGTTCCAGTCACGTTTCTTATCATAATAGATTCTTTCTGCATAACGTACAGTGTTCAACATCTCATGTGCATTATAATTAGAGAAACTGAATCCTGTACCTGTCTTCTCAAACTCATTGTACGGTTCTACAGTATCTTTCAATCCTCCTGTCTCACGAACGATCGGAAGTGTTCCGTATCTCAGACTCATCAGCTGGCTGAGTCCGCATGGCTCGAATAAGGATGGCATAAGGAATGCATCACATCCGGCATAAAGTCTGTGAGAAAGATCATCGGAATAGAAAATATTCGCTGAAACCTTTCCTGCATACTTCCATGCAAAGTGACGGAACATATTCTCATATTTCGGATCTCCTGTTCCAAGTACTGCAATCTGCACTGCATCCTGACACATCTCATCCATCATATAATCGATCAGATCAAATCCTTTCTGGTCTGTCAGACGGGAAACGATTCCGATCAACATTACATGATTGTCTTTATCCAGTCCAAGTTCTTCCTGAAGAGCGGCCTTATTCACCGGTTTGTTTTTCCGGAAATTCTCAACATTAAATGTCTTTGCGATTCTATGATCTGTATCCGGATTCCAGTCATTGTAATCCAGACCATTCACAATACCGCAAAGATCATTTGATCTTGCTGCCATCAGTCCGTCAAGACCTTCTCCATAGAACGGTGTCTTGATCTCTTCTGCATAGCTGTGGCTTACTGTTGTCACCTTATCTGCATAAACAATACCGCCTTTGAGCATATTAGCATCTTTGTATGCCTCAAGCTTATCCGGAACGAAATAATAATCCGGAAGTCCTGTAATTCCCTGTACAGTCTTTGTATCCCATACCCCCTGGAACTTCAGGTTATGTATTGTCATAACTGTCTTGATTCCTCTGTAATATTCTCCAAAGAAGCGGAAATTATCCAGATATACCGGAATCAGACCTGTCTGCCAGTCATGACAGTGAATCAGATCCGGACGGAACCCAATGACCGGAAGAATACTTAAAACTGCCTTACAGAAGAAAGAGAATTTTTCAATATTCCACTTCGGATCTCCATCATATGGAGCAAATCCTGAAAAATAAAATTCATTATCAATGAAATAAAATGTAACTCCATTTAATTCTGTCTTAAAGATTCCGACATAGCGATTCTCTCCTGCAAAATCCATGTAGAAGTTTGTGATATACTCCAAGCGCTCTACCCACTCCTGTTTCATACACATGTACTTAGGTAAAACTACACGGCAGTCATATTTCTCTTTATCAAAATCTTTTGGAAGTGAACCTACAACGTCAGCAAGACCCCCGGTCTTTATAAATGGTACACATTCTGATGAAGCGAACAAAATGTTTTTCATACTTAGATCCTCCACTTTCACTTGCCCTCTTTCGGCAATTACTTATAAAATATTATACCGCATTTTTATCATAATGCAAAGGATTTCTCATTGTATTTTACTTCTTATTTCCCATGCCTGTATTCCAATTGTATTGTATCTGCGATCAAAGCAATAAATTCAGAATTTGTCGGTTTCCCTTTTCCATTGCTTACTGTATACCCAAAAAGTTCATCCAGAGTGTCCAGCTTTCCTCTGCTCCATGCCACTTCAATCGCATGTCGGATCGCACGTTCTACTCTGCTTGATGTTGTCTGATACTTCTTTGCAACGGTTGGATACAGGATCTTTGTGATCGCATTGAGCACATCCATATCATCTACCGCCATCATAATCGCATCTCTCAGATAATGATACCCCTTAATATGAGCCGGTATTCCGATCTCATGCAGCATATTTGTCACTCGTGTCTCCAGACTTTCTCCTCTGTTATCAGATGCCGCCTCAGAGCTTCTTGTTTCCATACCGTGTGACATCCGCCCCGCACTTCGGATTCGTTCTAACAACATCTCATTTTGAAACGGTTTCATCATATAGTAATTTGCACCTTTATTAAAAGCATCTTCTGTAATCTTTTCTTGCCCAACTGCTGTGATTACGATAAAATACGGATGCTTGCTGACAGTTTTGTCATGATTGATCCGATCCATGACCGTCAATCCATCCATTTTCGGCATAATCAGGTCGAGAAGAACAACATCCGGCTGTTTGTCTTTGATGATCTGACACATCTCTTCACCATTTTTCGCCTTTCCGACCAGATTCATGTCTTTTTCCATCCCGATCACACGATCCAAAAGATCCAAAATTTTCTGGTTATCATCAGCAATGGCTATTTTCAAATGTTCCATCTTCTTCTCTCCTTTTTTCTGAGAACGTTTGTCTTGTTACACCACTCGTGTATTATATTCCAGCTTTTTTGTCGGATTCAAGAAAATCTTGCAGTAGTATTTCGACATCCTTTTCGACCCTTTTCACGATTCTTCCTCTTTCAACATATTTTCAATAAAAATACCGTATCCTTTTGTCGAATCCTGTACAAACACATGCGTTACAGCTCCGATCAGTTTTCCATTCTGAATGATGGGACTCCCGCTCATCCCCTGAATAATGCCCCCTGTCTTTTCCAGCAATTCCGTATCTGTCACCTGAATTACCATTCCTTTGTTCACCTGGTCGGATTCTTTGTCAATTTGTGTTATACAGATTGTGTATTCTTTCACCTCACCATCAATGTAGCAGCGAATCCTTGCCTCCCCCGTCTTTATTTCCTCTTTTTTTGCTACCTGTATCGGAACTTCCTCTCCTATCCAGCTTCTGTCTGAATTTAATTCTCCATAAATACCTGCATCCGTATTTTTCTCGATCACTCCAAGCCGATGAAACCGATTATAAACAATAATCCCTTCCATTGTTCCGGGATTCCCTTTGCTTCCCTTTTGCACTTTCTGAATACTGGTTCTATAAAGCGTTCCTCTTTTGATCATAAGAAGTGTACTTGTATCAATATCATGAATACCATGTCCCAGTGCTGCGAACGTGTTATTTTTTGTCAAAAATGTGATCGTCCCAAGTCCCTGTACATTATCTCTTACCCAGATTCCAAGGCGATAATTTCCTTTTGAAATCTGCACAGGAGTCAATTTCTTTTCTAATATCGTATTTTCACGTCTGACTGTCAAAAGGACCTTCTCTCCATCCAGATGTTCCACCAGATCCATCAACTGTTTTTTCCCCTCAATCTTCTGGTGATTCACTTCCGTAATATAATCACCGGAACTCACTACGCCCTGTGCAGGTGTATATTCCTTTCCATCCATCCCCGTCATTTTCTCCGTGTCTAAAACCAGTACACCATCCGTTTCCATATAAATTCCAACCGGCATTCCTCCAAGTAGAACCGTATCGTCTTCCTTTTCCGCAGCCAGACTTTCCACTTCCCGGCCACTGACTTCCGTATTTTCCATAAATCCTGTAATCTGTGCACAGCCACATAACATCAATAAGCAGAACATAAACAACAGACCTGTCCTGCTCATATTCCTTTTCCTGCGTTCTTTCATGATCCACACTCCTCTCTTGCACATATTAAAAGCAGATGCTGTTTGCATCTGCTCTTAGTATGTGTGGATCTTCTTCTTTTCACACTGGTATTATTTTTCTCTTTTTGCCAGTTCCTTCATTTCTTTGGCACTGTCTATGATTCCATCTGTTACATTTGCTCCACCAAGAAGCCTTGCAAGCTCTGCAACAGAGTCTTTCTGATCAAGTCTCTCGATCTGTGTTCTCACAGAATTATCTTCTGCCTCTTTATGAATGCAAAAATGAATATCTGCTGCCGCTGCGATCTGTGAAAGATGTGTAATACAAATTACCTGACGGCTCTTTCCGATCAACTGCAGTCTCTCTCCGACACGACCTGCTGTGATTCCTGATATTCCACTATCAATCTCATCAAATATCAAAGTCGGTGTATCTTCTTCATCTGCAAGTACGGTCTTGATTGCAAGCATAATACGGGATAACTCTCCTCCGGATGCGACATCCCCCAGTGGACGCACAGGTTCTCCCGGATTAACCGACAGATAAAACTCTGCATCATCTTTTCCTTGTGCAGAATAACTTTTTGCTTCTGTCAAACGAATTTCAAAACGTGCATCCAGGAAATTCAGTTCCGACATCTGATGAACAATTTCCTCGGCAAATTTAACTGCGTTTTGTTCACGCACTTCATGCAGTTCCATCGCAGCCTTTTCCATCTGCTTTTCTGCTTTTTTCTGTTTCTCCAAAAGTTCCTGCATAAAAGAATCGTAATCTTCCAGTTCCGATAGTCTCTGTCTTTTTTCCTTACAATATGCAAGGATATCACTGACAGTGTTTCCATATTTTGCCTTTAAATGATTCACTTCATTCAGGCGGGACTCAACTTCTGAAAACTCTTCTTCCGAATATTCAAAACTCTTTGCATATTCTGCCAGATCCCGGTTGAAATCATTCAGCAGACTATCGATCTCCACGATCTGATCATAAAGCTGGCTTCCCTTTTCATCAAAAGATGCTGCTTCCTGAAGGCTTCGGATTGCACGGCTTAAGTAATCACTTGCATTTCCACGTTCGTCCTCTGCAGTATACTGATACGCTTCTGCAACTCCTTCTGTGAGTTTTCTGCTATCTGTCATCTTGCGATACTGTTCTTCTAAAAGTTCATCTTCACCTTCTTTAAGAGCTGCTTCTTCAATCTCATTCACTTCAAATTCAGCAAGAGAAAGTTCTCTTCTTCGGCTCTCTTCATCCAGCGAAGATTGTTCCACCTTCTTACATACTGCCTTCCATTCCTGATAGCAGGAAGCCATTTTTTCTTTTAACGGGTCCGTCTGTTCTTTCCCATAAAGATCAAGCAGTGTTAAATGATTCTTTCGATGAAGCAATGTCTGATTATCATGCTGTCCATGAATATCGATCAAAAGACTGGCTACATCTTTAAGGACGCTCATATTCACTGTCTCACCGTTAATCTTACTGACACTTCGGCCTTCTAAAAGGCGGCGGCTCAATGTCAGATATCCGTCTTCCGGATAAATGTCCAAGGCCTCCAGCTTCTTTAAAATCTTTTCTTCTTTGATGTGAAAAGTAAGTTCTACCAATCCGCTTTTTGCCCCGTTTCGAAGCATCTGTGCATTGTATTTTCCACCCAGTGCAAGCGTAACAGAGCCAAGAAGGATTGACTTTCCTGCTCCGGTTTCACCGGTCAGAATATTCAATCCTTCCCCAAACTCTACTTCTGTTTCATCAATCAAAGCAAGATTTTTCACATACAGATTCTGTAACATATATCACCTATGCTTTCCTTGAAACCAATTTCCTTATATTCTCCATTACTACAGCTGTATCTTCAACTGTACGAATTGCGCACATGATCGTGTCATCTCCCGCAATACATCCGACCACTTCATTCCATTTCATTGCATCTACTGCAGCAGCAACCGCCATTGCCATTCCGGCAACTGTTTTGATCACAAGGATATTCTGTGCCATATCCATGGAAACAAATCCGTCACGAAGCACACGGATATATTTTTCGTTCATTCCGTCATCTTCCTGTCTATGGACAATATACTTCTGACGCCCACCGTTTACAGACAACTTTGTCAGCTTCAGATCTCTGATATCTCTGGAGACAGTTGCCTGTGTGACCTTGAAGCCGGCATTATTCAGATATTCTGCCAGTTCCTCCTGCGTCTCTATGTCATACTGACTGATCAATTCAATTATCTTTGCATGTCGGCTCACTTTCATAGTATCAATTTCCTTTCATCTTCTCGCGCATTGTTATCATAAAACTTTCTTCACTTAATTTTACAAGATGCGCTTTGGCATCTGATTTTCTGATCTTCACTCTGTCTCCGCTAACCAATTGTCTCTGTACAGCGCCGTCATAACATAAAGCTACTTTCTCCTGCCTTCCATAACGGCCCTCGCAAATCTCAACTTCAACATCATCCTCTGCTGAAAGCACCACACTGCTCGTGTTAAGTGCATGGGAACAGATTGGAGTGATAACGATCAGACTTGCTGTTGGCTCTACCACCGGCCCACCTGCGGAAAGATTATATCCTGTACTTCCCGTCGGTGTACAGATGATCACACCGTCTGCCTGATATGTATTCAACAATGTTCCATTCACATATACATTAAACTGAACAATACGAAGATTCCCTTCTCTTGTCAGAACGATATCATTTACCGCCAGATCTTTTTCACCGGATGACATTGTCCCCTCCAACATCATACGTTTCTCAACTTTAGGCTCTTCCTCGCAAAGCCTGTCAATCGCAGATTTATAATCTTTCAATTCTACATCTGCCAAATATCCCAACGTTCCGATATTGATTCCAAGAAGCGGAAGTTTATTTCCTTCAAGGTCACGTATTGCACGGATCAGAGTTCCATCCCCACCTAAAACCAGTCCGCAATCAACGTTCTCCGGAATCGTTCCCGGAACAATAAATCCTTCCTCGTCCTTTTGCGCAAGAATAACATATTTGCCTTTTCTCTCAATATAATCTTTTATCTCAATCGTAACAGAATAATCTCTGTCTTTTAATTGATTTGTTATGATATAAAAAGATTCCATACCATCACCTTTTTACTTTGCCAGAGCAGCGAATGCTTCATCCACTACCTGATCCAGTTCCTTTGTCTCAATCTTTGCTTCCTCTTCCGGACATTTCTTCAAATGTACAAGGTATTCGATATTTCCTTCTGGTCCCTTGATTGGAGAGAATGTGATCTCAAGTACAGAAAATCCGATTGATACCGCAAATTCTGTCACTTTCTCGATTACTTCATGATGTGTACTCTTTTCTCGCACAACACCTTTCTTTCCAACCTTCTCACGTCCTGCTTCAAACTGTGGCTTGATCAATGCAACGATCTCTCCGTTCTCTTTCAGGTAATTGCGGATTGGGAGAAGTACCTTCGTCAGCGAAATAAAAGAAACATCAATCGATGAAAAATCAATCGGTTCTCCCAGATCTTCCGGCTGTACATAACGGATGTTGGTCTTTTCCATGCAGACCACTCTTTCATCCTGACGTAATTTCCAGTCCAGCTGACCATGTCCCACATCGATGGCAAACACCTTGACTGCTCCATTTTGCAGCATGCAGTCTGTAAATCCTCCTGTCGAAGATCCCACATCGGTACATACCTTTCCTTCCATGGATACATCAAAATTCTTCATCGCCTTTTCCAGCTTAAGTCCTCCGCGGCTGACATACGGAAGTGCATGTCCACGGACTTCGATCTGAACCTCTTCCGAAAAGGAAGTTCCCGCTTTATCCTCTCTCTGCCCGTCCACGAATACATTGCCGGACATGATGATCGCTTTTGCCTTTTCTCTGGAAGCAGCCAGATTCCGCTTTACCAGTAATACATCCAATCGTTCTTTCATACCGTTCTTTCTCGTTCTCCTTGCTTCATTTCTCTTCTATTTCCTGGAATATTTCTAAAATCCGCTCCGTCATCGTCTCATTATCAAGTCCGGTCTCTCTTCTTAGCATATCGATGCTTCCATGCTCTACATAATCATCCGGAAGGGCGAGTGTTAACACCCTCACCGGAAGTCCTTTTCTGGATACATATTCCACCACATGTTCGCCAAAGCCACCGGTCTGTACATTTTCTTCAATCGTCACCAAAAGACGATGATTTACAGAAAGAGCCTCAATCATATCTGTATCAAGCGGCTTTACAAATCGTGCATTCACAAGCGTACACGACTTCCCTTTCTGTTTCAGAGCCTCGCGTACACAAACTGCTTCTTCATACATATGACCTACGCTTAAAAGGGCAATTTCCCTTTCTTCTTCTATCATTTCACTCTTTCCATATACCACTGGCGCCCGATATTCCTCTCCGTCATCATATGCCGTTCCGCGTGGATAGCGAAGCGCAATCGGACCGTCATACCTAAGGGCGAACCGCAGCATATCCGCTAGCTCCCACTTATGCT
>OKTU01001355.1_pt1 | contig 11901 bp, 13 predicted proteins | sample 1606311 | NCBI WGS metagenome assembly OKTU01 (sample SAMEA3879557, study PRJEB24766) | human gut metagenome | biome: human-associated habitat; feature: feces | place: USA | collected 1985/1987
CTCGCTGCGCACTTCGTGCGGCGAGGGCTTCTTGCGTCCTGCGGAGTGTGCCTAAAAGTAAACTAATGGCGGGCCCTGCGATGTCCGGTCTTCAGTGGATTACTGGCTGGGGGAATAATGGCGCGCTTCGCGCGTTTAGGATGGGGCCTGTCCCGGCGGCGCGTTTGGCGCTTCGCGCCTCGCGTCTTATCGATCGGGATTGAGATGCATTTGGCGCTTCTCGCCTTACGACTGTTGCGGCCGCGGTCCCGTTTGGGATCGTGGCCGTTTTGTTGTGGGTCAAATATGAACGTTGTGTTAATGAGTCGGTGGACGGTGGTGTTTTTCGGTGAGCGGCGTATCCTTCCAACGGTTTATCTAGTGTGTCAGTTGAAAAGGAAGAGGGCGCTCGTCATTGTTTGAATGTGAACTGCCGTTTGACCACAAGACGTTGCATCTGGAGCTCGAGGATAAGAACTTCGCGGGTGTGATGGAAGGTCATCAAAACGAGTTTAAGACCACGAAATCGCAGGAAGAGCTGGTAGAGGAGTCGCTTGCCAATCCTTATGGCTCGCCTTCGCTCGAGGAGCTTTGCGCTGGCAAGAAGGATATTGTCATCATTAGCTCCGATCATACGCGTCCCGTTCCCTCGCGTGTGACGATACCTATTCTGCTGCATCACATCCATTCTGCTGCGCCCGAGGCTCGCGTGCGTATTCTGGTTGCTACGGGTATGCATCGTCCGTCGACGCACGAGGAGCTCGTCAACAAGTACGGCGAGGAGATCGTTGCCAACGAGGAAATCGTTATGCACGTCGCGACCGATGACAGCATGATGAAAAAGATCGGCACCCTGCCTTCTGGCGGCGAGTGCATCATCAACAAGATTGCTGCCGATTGCGATCTGCTGCTTGCCGAGGGCTTTATTGAGCCGCACTTCTTTGCCGGTTTCTCTGGTAGCCGCAAGTCCGTCTTGCCTGGCATCGCCAGCTACAAGACCATCATGTACAACCACAACGGTCAGTTTGTGAACGATTCCCATTCGCGTGCCGGCAACCTGTGCCACAACCACGTGAGCGAGGACATGTTTGCTGCTGCCGAGATGGCTCACCTTGCCTTTGTGCTCAACGTGGTGCTCAACGGCAAGCACGAGGTCATTGGCTCCTTTGCCGGCGATATCCACAAGGCGCACGAGGCTGGCTGCGAGTTCGTGAAGAGCCTTGCCGGCGTTGAGCCCGTCGAGTGCGAGATTGCCATTACCACCAACGGCGGCTACCCGCTCGACCAGAACATCTATCAGGCCGTGAAGGGCATGTGCTCTGCCGAGGCTACGCTTCCCGAGGGCGGCGTGATCATCGATGTCGCCGGTTGTGCCGACGGTCACGGTGGCGAGGGCTTCTATCACAACATCGCCGACAATGATCCGGCAGAGTTTGAGCGCGCCTGCATCGACCGTCCTAAGGACGAGACCCTGCCCGACCAGTGGACGAGCCAGATCTTTGCCCGCATCCTGGCGCATCACCCTGTGATCATGGTTACCGACCTGTGCGATCACCAGATGATCAAGGATATGCACATGACGCCGGTTAACACCCTCGATGAGGCGCTCAAGCTCGCCTTTGAGATGAAGGGTGCCGATGCCAAGGTGGCCGTCATTCCCGATGGCCTGGGCGTTGTCGTCGCACAGCACTAGTACGCGGCCTAAACGAATCGTTTATAACCGACAAGAAAGATAAGGTTTTATGCTTACCAAACTCCTCTGCGAATTCGGCGCAACGGCCCTCATGATCATCTTTGGCGTGGGCGTGCACTGCGATACCGTGCTTAAGGGCACCAAGTATCAGGGCTCCGGCCACATGTTTGCCATCACCACCTGGTCTTTTGGCATCTCGGTCGCCTTGTTTATCTTTGGCGGCGCCGTGTGCATGAACCCCGCCATGGTGCTTGCCCAGTGCATCGTGGGCCTGGTGCCGTGGAGCAGCTGCATCCCCTTCATGATTGCCGATATGCTCGGCGGCTTTGTGGGCGCCGTGATCGCGTGGTTGATGTATGCCGATGAGTTCAAGGCTTCCGACGGCGTCGTCGACCCTATTGCCCAGCGCAACATCTTCTCGACCAACCCCACCACCGAGGGCACCAACTATGCCCGCAACTTCTTCTGCGAGGCTATCTGCACCTTTGTGTTCATCAGCGCCATCCTGGCTACCGCTAGCCGTGCCGGCGAGAACGTTTTGATGCTCGCTATCTGCGTCGGTCTGATCGTTTGGGCTGTTGGCATGGGCATGGGCGGCATCACCGGCTTCGCCATGAACCAGGCTCGTGACCTTGGTCCTCGCATGGCCTATCAGGTGCTGCCGATTAAGAACAAGGCTGACAACAACTGGAAGTACGGCCTGCTCGTTCCTGGCATCGCTCCGTTTGTCGGTGCCGCTCTGGCCGCGCTGTTTGTGCACGGTTTCTTGGGCATGTTCTAGTCTGAGGCTACATAGTTGTCCGCTGGCCGCATGGGGTAACTTCTCAGCGCGTCCTCGGACATGCAAAAAGGCTCGCTGCGCACTTCGTGCGGCGAGCCTTTTTGCGTCCTGCGGAATGCGCTGGGAAGTTACCCCATGCGGCCAGCTGCGGGGTCTTTGTTGCGTTCGTACAAGCAACCCAACATATATATCTGAATTTGGATGGGAGGGGCTTGTTGCTGGTAGGGGCGTTGGGCTGCTGTCGACACTTTGGGATGGATTGTGCTTTGGGTTCGGGTCTTTGAGATGAGGGCGGAACTTTGGGATAAGGGGTTTACTTAGTTGAAGAGGGGCTTTATGGCTGATAAGTAGTCTTTGGCTACGTCGGCTTTGTCTGCTTGGAAGTTGTGCCAGGCCCACCATTGGACGGTGGCTACGAAGCTTGAGGCTATGTGGTGTAGTAAGAAACTGCGGTCCATGGTGCCAGCGGGGCCTGTGGAGTCGGCGGGGACGGTTTCGGCTGCTCGTGACATGATGGTCTTGCGTAAGCAGTCGGCGAAGACGCGGGAGCCGGCGCCGGCTACGAGGGCTCGAACGCCCTGGCGGCGCTCCCAGAGGTTGTTGAGGATATGCTCGACCTGCACGAGTGGGTCGTCGAGCGGCGTGCCATGATCGTCGAGGGCGTGGGCGCAGATGTCGCTCACGAGCTCGGACAGTAGGTCGTCTTTGCTCTTAAAGAGGCCGTAGAATGTCGCGCGGCCTACGTGAGCGCGCACGATGATGTCGCCGACGGTAATCTTGCCGTAGTCCTCTTCGCGTAGCAGCTCGGAGAACGCCGCGACGATGGCAGCGCGGCTTTTTTCTTTGCGGGCATCCATGGCTATGCATCCACGTGAACGAGCAGACAACGGAGCGTGCCGGAGCAACCCTCGTAGGGGCGCTTGCCGGCGCCGTAGCCGACGCCTTCGATGCGGTAGCGTGAGGGCATTTGGTCGGACGTACGCAGCGCGGTGACGATGGCGGCGCCCGTGGGCGTCACGAGCTCGCCGGCGATCGGTGCAGGCGTGAGGGCGATATTGCCCGCCTGGCACAGGTTGACGACAGCGGGGACGGGAATGGGCATGAGGCCGTGGGCGCAGCGAATGGTGCCGTGACCCTCGGAGAGCGACTCGACGACAATGTCCTCGATACCCAGGTCATCGAGACAGATGGCGACCGAGCAGATGTCGACGATGGAGTCGATGGCGCCTACCTCGTGGAACATGACGGTCTCGGGCGTTTTGCCGTGAGCCTTGGCCTCGGCAGTAGCGAGTACGGAAAAAATGGCGAGGGCACGACGCTTGGCACCATCGCTTAGCCGTGAGCCATCGATGATGGCAGTGACATCCGCCAAAGAACGGTGGTGATGGTGATGGGCGTGATGGTGGTCCTCGTGGCCATGGCCATGGGCCTCATGGTCATGCTCGTGGCAGTGCTCGTGTTCGTGCTCGCCATGGTCATGATGGTGGTGCTCATGCTCGTGCGTGTGCTCGGCAGCTGCTTCGTTGCCGTAGAGCCAGGCCATATCGTGGTCGTGGTTCTCGAGCTCCTCTGCAAGCTGGACGTCGAAATCGCAGGCGTCGATGCCATGCTTGTTTGCACGCGTGACGGCAATCTCAAAGCCGTCGACCGGCAGCGTGGCGAGCTGTTCGCGCAGGTGCTCCTCGCTGGCGCCCAGGTCGAGCAGGGCCGCGACGGTCATGTCGCCGCTGATGCCCGAGGTGCCGTCGATGATAAGCGTGTGCTGATGGTTGGACATGAAATGCTCCTTAACGGGCGCGAGGTGTGCCGGCGCTCAGATGATTGATAAGACTTGCCTGGTAGGCGGCGCCAAAGCCGTTGTCGATATTGACGACCGAAACGCCGCTGGCGCAGGAGTTGAGCATGGCGAGCAGCGCGGCTACGCCACCAAAGCTCGCGCCGTAGCCCACGCTGGTGGGAACGGCGATGACCGGACAGCTCACCAGACCGCCGACAACGCTCGCCAGTGCGCCCTCCATGCCGGCGATGGCGATGACCACCTGCGCCCGGGCAAGTTCCTCGGCATGTGCGAGCAGGCGGTGCAGGCCGGCGACACCTACGTCGTAGAGGCGGTCGACCTCGTTGCCATAGAACTCGGCCGTCAGTGCCGCCTCTTCGGCGACGGGCAGGTCGCTTGTGCCGGCGCAGGCGACGACGATGCGTCCGTTGCCAGTGGGGGAGGGCTTGCCTCCCACGAGGGCGAGCTGTGCGTCCGGGACATATCCCAGGTCGATGCCGTTGTCGAGGAGCTCCGAGGTACGGGCCGCTTTTTCGCTGTCCAGGCGCGTGACCAGGATGCGCTCCTGGCCGGCATCGCGCAGCGCCTCGATAATGGCGGCAATCTGCTCGGCGGTTTTACCGGCACCGTAGACAACCTCGCCGGCTCCCTGGCGTACCCCGCGTGAAAGATCGAGCTGCGCAAAACCCAGATCGGCGGTTGGCGCCGTCTGGATGCGCGTGAGGGCATCGGCCGGCATAATGCTTCCGTCTGCCACGTCACTTAGCAATTGCTCAAGATCTCTTTTGTCCATATAAGTTCCCTTCGACGCAGAAAAGTTTAGCACGCGAAGGGTTGTTTCCGAACACTAAGACAAAATTGTTCGGAAACTATAGGACAGACTGATTCAATTGTTAGATGGATCGGCTAGTCGCGCAGGATGATGTCCATGGCGAGCATCAGATTGCGCTCGTCGATGGCAAATGGGGCGGCCTCGCGCGTCTTGGGCTTGGCGCAAAACGCGATGCCCGTACCCGCGGCTTGAATCATGGGGATGTCGTTGGCGCCGTCACCGATCGCGACGGTATGGGCCACATCGACACCGCACTCGACTGCCCAATCCAGCAGCTGGATGAGCTTGGACTCCTTGGTCACAATGTCTGCCGCCAGCTTACCGGTGAGCTTGCCGTCCACGACCTCCAGGCGGTTAGCCAGGCAAAAATCGATGCCCGCGGCGGCCACGATTTTGTCGGCCACCTCATGGAAGCCGCCGCTTACCACGCCGACCTTCCAGCCCTTGCTGTGCGCCGATCGCACAAGCTCCAGCGCGCCAGGGGTAAACGTCACGCGCTCAAAGGTGCGCTCGAACACATTCTCATCCAAGCCGGCAAGCAGCCCCACGCGTTCCTCGAGCGCCTGCTTAAAGTCAAGCTCGCCGCGCATGGCGCGTTCGGTGATCTGTGCAACTTGCTCGCCCACGCCGGCCTCCTCGCCCAAAAGATCGATGACCTCCTGGTTGATGAGCGTGGAGTCGATATCCATAACGATGAGGCGTGCAGTCATGACGGGCCTTTCCAAGTGCTGTTTTATTGGGGCATATTGTCGCACGCGACGAGCGCGGGCGGGTGCCGCGGCGCGTCAATTGTTTCGTCTCCGTCAAGTCTTTGGGCAGGAGCTACTTTTCCGCGGCACATCGACACAGGTGCGATAAGATAGAACGCCATGTCTGGCTGCGCGGTTTACGCAGGCTGGGCAAATCTGTACGACGCCGCCCGGAACGACACGGGGCGGCACAGATCCATAAAGGAGGATCACTGGTATGAGCCAGACCCGTCCCATCGACGAGCATTCCATGCACACCCGTACCTGCGGCGAGCTTCGCTTCGAGAACGTGGGCGAAGAGGTCACCCTCACCGGTTGGGTGAGCCGTCGCCGCGACCACGGCGGCCTTATCTTCTGCGACCTTCGCGACCGCGAGGGCATCACGCAGCTCACCTTCGACCCCGAGCACTCTGACGGCGACGCCTTTAAGATCGCCGAGACCATGCGTCCCGAGTGGCCTATCAAGATCCACGGCGTCGTGCGCGCCCGTGGCGAGGAGACCACCAACACCAAGCTCGCGACCGGCGAGATCGAGGTCCTGACCGACCACGCCGAGGTCCTCAACACGTCCGTCACCCCGCCGTTCCAGATCGAGGACGGCATCGAGACGAGCGAGGACACCCGCCTGCGCTATCGCTATCTGGACCTCCGTCGTCCCGAGATGATGGCCAACCTCAAGCTGCGCTCCGACTTCACCTTTGCCATTCGCGAGGCGCTGCACAACCGTGAGTTCATGGAGGTCGAGACGCCCTCCCTGTTCAAGTCCACGCCCGAGGGCGCTCGCGACTTCATCGTTCCCAGCCGTATTCAGCCGGGTAACTTCTACGCCCTGCCGCAGTCCCCGCAGCTCCTGAAGCAGCTGCTCATGGTCGGTGGCGTCGAGCGCTACTACCAGGTTGCCAAGTGCTTCCGCGACGAGGACCTGCGTGCCGACCGTCAGCCCGAGTTCACCCAGGTCGATATCGAGATGTCCTTCGTGGACCAGAACGATGTCATGAGCGCGCTCGAAGAAGTTCTGTCCGATGCCTTCGGCCGCATGGGTGTCGAGATGCCCACGCCGCTGCGTCGCATGAACTACTGGGAGGCCATGGACACCTATGGCTCCGACAAGCCCGATACCCGCTATGGCATGCACCTGGTCGACCTGACCGACATCTTTGCCAACTCCAAGTTCAAGGTCTTTGCGACTGCCGCAAACGAGGAGGGCTCTGTCGTCAAGGCCATCAACGCCAAGGGCGCTGGTGCCTGGGCACGTGCCAAGATCGATAAGCTTGCCGGCGTGGCCTCCACGTTTGGCGCCAAGGGCCTGGCTTGGATCGCCTTCCGTGAGGACGGCTCCATCAACAGCCCCATCGTCAAGTTCTTCTCGGACGAGGAGATGGCCGCTCTGCGCGAGCGCATGGACGTCGAGCCCGGCGACCTTGTGATGTTCGCCGCCGGCCCGCGCCTGCTCTCCGACGAGATCCTGGGCGGCATGCGTTCCCACATGGCCAATGCGCTCGAGATCAAGCGCGAGGGTCACGACTTCCTGTGGGTCGTCAATTTCCCGCTGTTCCATTGGGACGAGGATCGCAAGGCCTATGCTGCCGAGCACCAGCCCTTTACCCTGCCGACCGAGACCGACATCGCCAAGATCGAGGCCGATCCGCTGGCAGCCGGTTCGTGCACCTACGACTTTGTCATGGACGGCTTTGAGGCCGGCGGCGGCGGTATGCGTATCCACAACGCCGAGATGCAGATGTCCATGCTCAAGCTCCTGGGCTTTACCGAGGAGCGCGCCGAGTCTCAGTTCGGCTTCCTCATGGAGGCTCTCAAGTTTGGTGCGCCCCCGATGGGCGGTTTCGCTCTGGGTCTGGACCGCGTGTGCATGCTGCTCACCGGTTCCGACTCCATCCGCGACGTCATGGCGTTCCCCAAGACGGCTAGCGGCTCCGACCTTATGTCGGGCGCCCCGAGTGCCGTTAGTGGTGCCCAGCTCAAGGACGTCAGCCTGCGCCTGATGTAGGCAAGCGGCTACATATTGCCCGTTGCGAGGGAAGGACGCGTGCCTTCCCTCGTTTTTTATACGCCGATATTGTGAGGGCATGGGGTGACCGGGCGTCGCGGAAAGTGCGTCCCAGAATTTGCGTCCAAAACGGGTCGCAGTTTCCCAAACAGGCCCCTTTGGGAAATTGCGTCCCAGAATCCAGCCAAATAACGGGTCGCACTTTCCGGTTGAGCCTTCTGGCGGAAACTGTGTCCCATCATTGACGCTCGAAATGGGATGCGATTTCCGTCCCGCCCTCAACAAGCATCTAACGCTACAATAACTACCACATGGCTGGGTTTGCCGGCCGAATGTGCGATGTCGTGGGAGGGGACATGGTCGAGTTTACAAAGACGATTAAAGATCCGTTGGGATTACATGCCCGCCCGGTTGCGCTGCTCTATGACATCATTGCCAAGCATCGTAGCGACGTGTCAGTCAGCATCGGCGATCGCCACACGGATGGCCGCGATGTTATGGGACTCATGGCTCTCTACGGCGAGTGCGGCGAGGACATCATCTTCCGCGTTTCGGGCGTAGATGAGGCCTCCTGTGTCACATCGATCAGAAATCTCTCGCTTTAAGCATGACAGGGCGTGGTAAAGGATGGTCCTTTGCCGCGCCTTTTTGTTTCGTATAGGAAACTTTTTCGAAATCTGAATGCGGACCCTTTCCAAAAAGTTAACCACGTGCTAGTTTACTATAGCGAACATAGACGTGGTTAACTTTTTACGCGTCGATGTTGAGGACGAACTGACGTTAGGAGCAACTCATGTCTTGCGGACCGCAGATGCCGGCCATGCCGCTTTCGATGGTAAAAGCGGGCGAAACCGTGCGCGTGTCCCGTGTAAAGGGCAATGAGGACATGAAACACCACCTCAAGGACCTCGGCTTTGTCGAGGGCAACGAAATCCACGTGGTGAGCTCGAGTGGCGCCAATATTATCGTCACCGTGCTGGGCGCACGCTTTGGTATCGATTCCAAGGTTGCCATGCACATCATGACCGTCGGTTAGTCTGCAGCATTTCATAAAAACCGAAAGGGGGACAAGAGGATGAAGACGTTGGGTGACGTTAAGGTGGGCGAGAGCTCCACCATCGTCAAGCTTCACGGTGAGGGTGCGCTTCGCCGCCACCTTATGGACCTGGGGCTCATCAAGGGCACTTCGTTCAAGGTCGTGAAGGTTGCACCGCTCGGTGATCCGGTCGAGATCAACGTGCGCGGCTACGAGCTTTCCATCCGCAAGGAGGAGGCCGCCGTCGTCGAGGTTCAGTAAGGACTCGCGGCGCATATTTCTGCAGATAAAGTTAGGTTTTTCTAACTTAATGCAGCATCTTTGAAGCACATTATCCAGCCTGCGCGGAGAAAGCAGCGCAGACATACAAGGAAGAAGGATTGAATGGCGGATTCTCAGATCCATGTCGCGCTGGCGGGTAACCCCAACTGCGGCAAGACCACGCTTTTCAACCTGATTACCGGCGCCAACGGCTACGTTGGCAACTGGCCCGGCGTCACGGTTGAGAAAAAGGAAGCCAAGCTCCTAAGCGACAAGAACGTTACCATCACGGACCTCCCTGGCATCTACTCGCTTTCCCCCTACAGCCCCGAGGAGCAATGCTCGCGCGATTACCTCATGAGCGGCGAGCCCGATGTTGTCGTCCAGGTGGTCGACGCCACCAACCTCGAGCGTAACCTGTACCTGGCGCTTCAGGTTATCGAGACCGGCCTGCCCGTGGTCGTTGCCCTCAACATGGCCGACCTGGTCGAGAAGAACGGCGACAAGATCGACACGGACAAGCTCTCCAAGAAGCTCGGCTGCCCGGTCATGATGATCTCGGCCCTTAAGAACAAGGGTATTAAGGAGCTGTTCGAGCAGGTCAAGAAGTCCGCTGCTTCCAAGGGCCAGGTGCCGGAGCACAAGTTCGACTCCTCCATCGAGGACGTTCTAGATCACATCGAGAACAACCTTCCGGCGAGCGTTCTCGCCAACAAGCGCCGCTATTACGCCGTCAAGCTGTTCGAGCGTGACGCAGACGCCTGCAAGCTCATCAACCTCACCAAGGAGAAGGCCGCTCGCGTGGAGCAGCTGGTCGCCCAGTGCGAGCAGGACTGCGACGACGACGCCGAGTCCATCATCACCGGCGAGCGTTACGGCGTGATTGCCCACATCATTGACGAGTGCCTCACCAAGGCTCCGGCAAAGATGAGCACCTCCGAGAAGATCGACCGCGTGGTTACCAACCGTATCCTGGGCCTGCCGATCTTTGTGGTCATCATGTTCTGCGTGTACTACATCGCCGTTTCTACCCTGGGCGGCACGGTGACCGACTTCACCAACGACCAGCTCTTCGGTACCGACGGTTGGTATGTGCTCGGCCAGGGTCGCGACGCCTACGACGCGGCCGTCGAGGCTGCGGGTGACAATGCCGACTCGGTCGACCCGGCACAGTACGGCCCCTATGTCCCGGGTATCACCACCGTGGTGCACGACGCCCTTGTGGCGGGCGGCACCGAGGACGGTGGCCTGGTCGATTCGCTGGTCTGCGACGGCATCGTCGGCGGCCTGGGCGCCATCTTCGGCTTCGTCCCGCAGATGTTCCTGCTGTTCGTGATGCTGTCCTTCCTGGAGGACTGCGGCTACATGGCCCGCGTCGCCTTTATCATGGACCGCGTGTTCCGCCGCTTTGGCCTGTCCGGTAAGTCCTTCATCCCCATGCTCGTGTCCTCGGGCTGCGGCGTCCCCGGCGTCATGGCTACCAAGACCATCGAGAACGAGAAAGATATGTTAAAAGTCGGTTACGGCGCTATGGTTCTTGAGAGCCTCTTAGCTGTACTTGCACTCTGCGTAGCAGGTGCCGCTGCAGCCGCTGACGGCACTGCGGCCGTAGGAACTCCGTTCCAGATCTTCTCCTCCGGCGTTGCTGGACTTCTTGAGATGTTCGGTCTTCCGATCTATGTTGCACAGTGCTTCATGACCATGTGTGTATCCGCTCTTGCTCTTACAAGCCTTGATGCGGTAGCACGTATCGGACGTATGTCCTTCCAGGAGCTTTTCTCCGTAGACGATATGGAGAATGCGGAGGGTTGGAGAAAATTCCTCTGCAACAAATATGTATCCACGATCATTACACTTGCATTCGGCTATATCCTTACAAGAGTCGGTTACTCCAACATCTGGCCGTTATTCGGAAGCGCAAACCAGCTGTTAAGTGCACTTGTTCTGATCACACTCTGCGTATTCTTAAAGGTAACAGGCAGACAGAACAAGACCCTGATCGTACCGTGCGTGATCATGCTCTGCGTAACCTTCACAGCACTGGTTCAGAGAACGCTTGCTCTTGTAAACGCATTCAGCGCAGGTACCGCAGTATTTATGGTTGAAGGACTTCAGCTGATCGTTGCGATTCTTCTTATGGTTCTCGGTGTGATCATCGTTGTCACATCCGGTAAGGAGCTGTTAAGCAAGAAGGCAGGTTCTGAGGCAAGAGCATAATCGAATCAGGTAAGCAGCAAAGTGGATTGCGAATATTCGCTTTTTCTATTCTACAGAATTTCCTGTAAACGCTTCAGCAGATCGCCCTGCAGATAGTAGGTAGTCTCAAAATTCAGATAACGCATCGTCTGATCATCCCACAGGATTTTAATCTGGTGGCGAATGCACTCACGTCCCTTGCGTGTGGGATTCAGGTGGAAAGCTTCCGCAAAATCCATGGAAACGGAATTGCAACCACCATGTGCATCGGAAACTTACGAAGTGCGACCCAGCATATGTGCAGTTATGCGAACACGAAAGATAAAGAATATATCAAGAAAGGACTTTTGTACTATGGAATCATCTTCTTCTTTGTGATCGGTGCAATTATCGGAAATGCCTGTGTGGAAATGTTTGCTGAAAAGGCACTTCTGATCGCTTCTGCAATTCTGGCAGTTGCTTTTGTGATGATGTTTGTTGATGGAGAAAAAGAACAATGCAAATAAAGCAGATCGCGTATATAAGATCTGATTTTGTGGAGAAATTCGGGATTCCGCGACAGAGTAATCTTGCGGATACCCGGGCAGAAATC
>OKTU01001359.1_pt1 | contig 11868 bp, 5 predicted proteins | sample 1606311 | NCBI WGS metagenome assembly OKTU01 (sample SAMEA3879557, study PRJEB24766) | human gut metagenome | biome: human-associated habitat; feature: feces | place: USA | collected 1985/1987
ACTTTCGTCCGCTTTTTTTTATAGGAATATTTTTGAAATGGGGAATGTTATGGGAAAAGCATACACGTATAAAAAGACAATTAAACGTGCGGCCTGTGTAATGCTGGCAGCGGGATTGGTATTTACGGGATGTCCGAAGGTCTTTTTGAGCCAATCTATATTAAAAGTGCATGCGGCACAGGGATATGAAAGCCTGGTTAAATCATGTATAGACAATATTAATACATTTGATGCAGATGATGAAAATACATATTTAACAGAGATAATTAACGGATTGGAAAGTGATGAAATTGATGCGGCAAATAAATATGAAAGAAGAATTAATGCGGCAGAGTGATTATTATTGGCTGAATTTGTGTTTTATAAGCGATTTTATCGGAAACAGTGTTCTTTGGTACTCTGTAAAAGATAAATATGTAAATAAAGATAATACAATAGATAAAATAACAGCAAAAAATGATTATATTAAATTACATACAAGACTTGATAACGGTGAATGGAAAGAATTGCTTGCGGAAGAAATAGATAAAGCAAGCGGAAGAATAGATATTTCGGATTGGAGATTCACCACAGAAAAAACTGCGGAAATGTATAGATATTTGAATGATTTAAGAGTTTACGACAGACAGTATTATTGGATTGATTCTGTTAAAATCAGTGATGATGGTACATATATTAAAAGTGTGCTTGTCTCTGCTAAAGATAAATACACAAATGAAAATAATCAGACGATTAATAAAGAACAGGCAGGCAATGATTTTGATGTATTACAGAAACGGTTAAAAAACGGAGAGGAAATGAAAATTATTGAGGAAAGAATAACTGAAGGTAAGTATTCGGTGGCTTTGCCATATAATGTTTATACTGTTCAGTTAAGAGACTTAAAAATAAATAAGGACAGAGCAGGTGATATATACAATTATGTCGGATATTTGAGCACGAAACCCCAATATTCTTACATAAATTTTATTTTACGGGAATATGACGAAGATTATCTTGCGGCATTATCATTAACGGTTCCTGCTGAATTTTTTAACGAAGAAAACAAATTTGATGAGAAATTATCTTACGATAAATATAATAAATTCAACAAAAGAATAGCAGACTTTACGGCACAGATAGATGACAGTATGTCGGATTTGGAAAAAACGCTGGCGATATATGAATGGGCAATGAGGGAATGTGAATATGATTATAAAAATTTTGCTTTAGACACGATTCCTACAGAAAGTTATCAAAAAGAAGGTGTGGTTTATAACGGACTGGCTGTGTGTAGCGGATATGCAGACTTTATGGAATATATGCTTAGAAAATATAAAATAACCAATTATATTGCATCTTCATCGGATTTGGATCACGCATGGAATATAGTTAATTTGGATGGTATCAACTATCATCTTGATGCTACATGGGATGATGTGGGAAAAGATTCGTTTTGGGAAGGTGTATATAATACAGATTACTTTTTGAAAAGTGATGATGAAATTACAGAATTGAACCATTACGGTTGGTCAGAGACAGTAAAGTGTGATAAAAGCGATTCATATGAGGGCTATATTTTCAGAAATAAAAACGCTAAGCAATTTAATTATTACAATGGTTATTGGTATTATATATGCAATACAAAGACGATTGTAAAATCAAAAATAGATGGAAGCGAAGCCACGGATTTTAAAACATTTAAGGAAATCATCGGTATGTATATATATGATGATTATATGTATATTGCAACGCGTAAAGATGTATATAAAATCAATATGAAAAATCAATCCGAATCGGAAGTTATATTCAAATGCGATGAAAATGAAGGATTTGATTATATTGATGAATTTGTATTAAAACAGGGAAAAATAAAAATTGACAGCCCAAGTAATACAAAGATTTTTGAACTTCCTGAGATTGCGTATACACCTGTTATTCCTGTTACCTATGGTGATGCCAACGGTGACGGAAAAATCGACAGCCGCGATGCTGTATTAATCAAAAAATACGTTGCGGGATTCACAGGATTTACAATCGACCTTGAAGCGTCGGATGTCAACGCCGACGGCAAAGTTGACACAAGAGATGCTGTTAAGATTCTTAAAAAGATTGCTGGGTTTGATGTGACACTCGGAGCGGCATAAATGAAAAACATTTATAACATATAAAACTGTATTTATAAGATAAAAGGAGAATTGATTTATGCGTATCAAACAGGAAATTAAAATTAAATTTCTTTCGGCAGCGATGGTAGTGTTACTGATATTTTCGGGTATATTCGGCGGGATTGGATATAGGGCGTATGCGGCACAAACCACTTATCCTGAAAATGACACAGTGACGATTTCGGATAATGAAACGGAAAACAAGTACCCTGAGATAACACCTGAAAGCACAAGTTATTTATATTGCTACAATCAGCTTGCAACTTGGGATTCTGGTGAGACCATGCAGCGATATTATAAAGATTTAAGGGATATATGCTGGGATTTTTATAATGGTGAGCTGGAAGCTACATATTATTTGTTTTGGGAAGATGAAAATGACAGCAGTAATAATGAATATGAGTGGTGTATAGACAAATTGCTGCATAAAAGCGACTATAATCTCACTGAAGATGAGTACGCAATAGTTGAAACGGCTTTGTATGAAGACATGCCGATATTTTATTTTTTATATTCAATGTATTCAACAGGTGACGATGAAGACGGAAATACCGATTATACAACTGCAAGAGCGGGAATTACAATTAAAAATGATGATGATATTATAATATATATCTTAAACCGCGATGATTCATGGTCAGTAAATTATCGGGACAAGTCAAGAAGAGCAGAATGTAGGAAACTTATAGAAAAAAGAATTCATGAATATTATGACTTGACAAAAGAATATGCGACAAATTATGAAAAGCAGACCGCTGTATTTGATGAAATCTGTCTGAATTCAGATTACTATTACGGTGATGATGAAAATACACAATATTATACACATAGTATTATGGGAAGTGTGGAGAAGAAAGATTTTGTATGTGAGGGATATGCGAAGGCAGCACAGCTATATCTTAATTACATTGGTGTAGATACGATATTGTTGTCAGGATATGCAGATGGCGGCGGACATGCGTGGAATGCAGTAAAGTTAGACAATGGTAAATGGTACTTATCAGACCTTACATGGAGTGATGATTCAATAAGAATCGATAAAGATGATTTTGGTGACACGGCAGGAGTGAACAGCATAAATACAGCGTTTGTAAATATGCCATATAAAACATTTTCACAGAGACATTCGCAAAATCTTACATTTAAAGCATTGGAATATGCCGACGATTCGGATTATTATAATTTTTATGATGTATATATTACATTGGAACAGGAAAATACATTAAGCAAAGAAGAGATAACAAAAATAGTTTCGGATAAAATCATTGAACTTTTAAAAAATAATATATCTAAAGCGGTTATTGTATATGAAAATTTTGAGTATTATGAATATCCGGAGGTTTTTTTTGCTGCATGTAGTTCGGCTTTTAAAAATATATACAACGAAACAGGTGTTGAGTGGACGTATACATTGGGCGAGCCGTGTTCTTCCGATTTATTATGGGATTTGAAGGACGAAGAAGGAAATTACATATTAAATGAAAATAATGAACGTATTAAACTGATGCGTAGTAATGTATTATTTTCAGTCAAGGAACAATCAGGAGAGTATACATTTTTAAAATATAATATTCCCGGAAACGGAGCATATATTACTGCCAGCGATTATATAGGAAGTAAGATATTAAATATACCGGAAACTTTGAACGGGCTTAAAGTAATTAAGATTGGAGACGTTAATACGATTGACTGTGAGAAAGTAATTCTTCCGTCTACGGTAAAAATTATAGGAGGGGGTGGATTTCGAGGCAGTAAAATAAAAAAAATAGAATTAAATGATGGATTAATAAGAATTGATTACGAAGCATTTTTAAACTGTGAAGAATTGAAATCAGTATATATACCTAAAAGTGTAAATGTAATAGAAAACTATGCTTTTGGATATGTATTTGGTGACAATGGTTTTGAAAAATCAGATGGTTTCACAATTTACGGTGAAGCAGGCTCAGCAGCACAAAAATATGCCGAAGATAACGGATTCGCATTCATTGAGGGCAGAATGAACGAAATAACCTACGGTGATGCCAATGGTGACGGAAAAATCGATAGCCGTGACGCTGTAGTAATTAAAAAATACGTTGCGGGATTCACAGGATTTACAATCGACCTTGAAGCATCGGACGTCAATGCCGACGGAAAAGTTGACACAAGAGATGCAGTAAAGATACTTAAAAAGATAGCAGGTTTTGATGTGACGCTCGGTGAAGCGTAAGCATAGGAGGAATGTATAATGAGATTAAAAAGAATATGTAAGAGCATTACATGCATTGTAATGTCAGCAGGATTTGTATTTACAGGAATACCACATACGGCTTCCTATGATGCAAAAAAATTGGAGACAAATCTTGTAAGTGTTTTGGCGGCTGATTCATTACAATATTCAGATGGAAATACAACTTTTAAATATGAAGAATTAAATGATGGAACAATAAAACTTACTGAATGTGTAAAAACGGCAAAAGAATTAATCATTCCAGCTGAAATTAATGATAAAAAAGTAAGTACAATAGGTTTGCATTTTACCAGTTACAATTCTTCAATTGAGAAAGTGAGTATACCTGAAGGTGTTACAACATTGGATAATTTTGCTTTTGATTCTTGCGAGAACCTTGAATCAATAAATATACCATCTACAGTAACATTTATAGGAGCTGGAACATTTAGAAATTGTAGTTCATTAAAAGAAATAGAAATTCCAGATAATATTACAAGATTATATGATTCAACATTTGAGGGATGTTCTTCTCTTGAAAGTGTTAAGCTGCCAGAAAATCTTACGCAGATTGATAGTCATGTTTTTAGAAATTGTAGTAGTCTTATAGAGATAAGTATACCAGAAAATTTAGTAGAGATAAGCGGAGATTATGTATTTAGTGGCTGTAGCAGGTTAAAAAAGGTAAAACTTCCATCAAAACTTACAAATATTAAAAATGGTACATTTTATAACTGTATGTCGCTTACAGATATTAGTTTTCCATCGAGTGTAAAAACTATAGGGGATTACGCATTTAGCGGCTGTTCATCATTAACAGTGATTACGCTGCCTGATAATATAGAGAAAATAGGGGAGAGAGTTTTTAAAGGATGTATTAATCTTGAAAAAATCAATCTGACGGTTTCAAACGCTAATTACATTATTGATAATGATGCTATATATGAAAAAAACACAAATAATCTTGTTACATATACTTCTGGAAGCAAACAGAAAAATTTTATAATTAAAGATGGAGTTACCGAAATAGATGCACAAATTTTACTTGATTGTATAAATACTGAAATAATTACATTGCCGGAAAGTCTTGTGGATTTCAAATATAATCAATATAATTCGTTAGGAATGAGTGAATGTGAAAATCTAAAAGCAATAAATATATCGGATAATAATACCTTATACAGAAGTATTGATGGTGTTTTATATAGTAAAGACTTGTCAAGTTTAATTGTTTTTCCTGCAAATAAAACAGATTCGTATGTTATAAGTGACAAAACTGTGACAATAGGAGAGGCTGCATTTGCTGGAAATGATAAAATGACATCAATAGATATTCCTTCAAATGTAAAATCAATAGAATCAATGGCATTTAATGGGTGTAAAAATCTAAAAGATGTAAAACTAAATGAAGGTTTGGTAAACATAGGAAGCAATGCATTTATTGCATGTGATAATTTAGAAAATATTGAAATTCCAGATTCAGTACAAGAAATGGCATCGGGTGTCTTTCTGGATTGCAAATTATTGAAAAATGTAAAGCTTTCGTCAAATATGAAAGTGCTTGAGGATGGCATGTTCTATGACTGTTTTAGTCTTGAAAATGTTGTTATGCCATTAAATCTGGAACAAATATATCCAGATGCATTCATGAGTTGTCATAATCTTAAAAACCTAAATATTCCTGAAAGTGTTAAATATATTAGTAATTATGCTGTTGATGACTGCATTAATCTTGAAAGTATTACAATACCATCGGATGTTGACGATATTGGTGAGATGGCATTTGGATATATTTTGGATGATGGAAGATTGGTAAAAAAAGAAAATTTTAAAATATATGGAGCAGATGGAAGTACAGCACAAAGATATGCAAATGATAATAACTTTGAATTTATAGAGATAAAAAGTGTAAGTTCTGAGGACGGAATAAAAATTGAATATACAAATGATACTACAATAGGAGAAGAAGACGTAAGTATAAGTCTTGTGACAAAAAAACTTTCAAATAGTGACCCTGAATATGCAAAAATTAATTTTGATGGAAAAATAGAAGATACAGGTATAAAACCTGATACAGTACAATTTATTGCTTACGAAATATCATTAAAAAATGAAAGCGGCGTGACAGTGCAGCCGGATGGGAATGTTCTTGTAAAAATACCAGTGTTTTCAGATTATAATAGCAAAGATTATAAAGTTTACTATGTTAATGAAAAAGGACAGTTTACCAATATGAATGCGGAGTATCAGTCAGGATATGTGGTGTTTACAACAAAACATTTCAGCACATATCTTATGACTAGGACTAATTTGGTATCTTCAGATGATGTTACCTACGGTGATGCCAATGGTGACGGAAAAATCGATAGCCGTGACGCTGTAGTAATTAAAAAATACGTTGCGGGATTCACAGGATTTACAATCGACCTTGAAGCATCGGACGTCAATGCCGACGGAAAAGTTGACACAAGAGATGCCGTAAAGATTCTTAAAAAGATAGCAGGTTTTGATGTGACGCTCGGTGAAGCGTAATGAAAGTTTAAATATAATAATATTGATATGGTGGCTGCGAGTCGTCATGTCAATTAATACAGGAGGATAGTTTATGAGAATAAAAAAAATCACAAAAAAGACATGTAAAAGCATAGCATGCATTGCACTGTCAGCAGGACTTGTATTTACAGGACTTCCGTTTGCTGGAGCAAATTCAGGAAACAGTAAATGGCAGGAGAGTGCAGCGACAGGACTTATGCAGGTTCAGGCGGCACAGACAACTTATGATTACACGGTTGGCAATTCAACGTACACTTACACAATTTTGACAGATGATACTGTTAAAATAACAAAATACAAAGGAACAGACGAAAGTATTGTTATTCCTTCCGAGATAGACGGTAAAAAGGTGACTGTTATAGGAAACTCGGCATTTTATGGATTTAAAAGTCTTAAAAATATAGAAATTCCTGATGGAATTACTTCGATTGAAAACTATGCTTTCTGCCAATGCTGGTCAATAACGAGTCTTTCGGTTCCTGAAAGTGTTACAAGCATTGGAACGGGTGCGTTTAGATTTTGCGGTGATTTGAAAGAGATAAAGCTTCCATCAAATCTTACTGTTTTATCAGACAGCCTTTTTGGAGCTGATGCAAATCTTGAATACATAACATTTGGTGATGCTGAAAAAACAGATACAGTCATTATACCTGAAACGGTTCAAAAAATGGGTAATTACGTATTTATGAACTGTGAAAAAATAAAAAATATCAAGCTTCCGTCAAATCTAAAAAGTATAGGAAAAACCTGCTTTCAAGGCTGTATCTCATTAACAGGCCTGTTTATACCTCAAAGTGTAGAATCAATAGGAGGCGGAATTTTTGCAGATTGCGATGCTTTACAAAGTGTTGAGATTGAGGATGAAAATAATAATTTCATATTCAAAGACGGAATATTATACGATGTGAAAAATGGAATACTTGTCAGTGCGGTAAACTCACTGATACCAGAAAAAGTAATCGTAGACGAATGTACAAAGACTATAGATTATTATGCATTTGCTGATTGTAATAATCTTTATGAGATTGAAATACCACAGGGAGTTGTAAACATTGGTGAAAAAGCGTTTGCAAGACTTGATAATTTGAAAAATATTGACATTCCTGACAGTGTTACCAATATTACGACGTTGGCATTTTATAGATGTAACGGACTTGTTTCGGTACAAGTTCCCGGAAGTGTAACAGCAATTAAAAATGGTACGTTCAGGGAATGCAATAATTTAAAAAAAGTTATATTAAATGAAGGTATAACAGGCATTGAACAGTATGCATTCTATGACTGTGAATTATTAGAAGAAATCAGTATACCAGGTACAGTAACTACTGTTGGTAACTCTGCATTTTATAGATGTAAGAACTTAAAAAGTATTGAAATACCTGAAGGAGTTACAAAGATAGATGGTTCGGCATTTATTTTTTGTTCGTCACTAGAGCAGATTAAATTGCCACAATCACTTATGTCAATAGGTTCGGGTGCATTTGACAACTGCACATCACTTATATCAGTAGAACTTCCGGATAATGCTATAATTTCAAGCAATACATTTAAGGAATGCAAAAATCTTTCTGATATAGTCATTTCGGATACCAATAATAACTATATTGTAAAAAATGGCATTTTATACAACAAAGCTATGACAAGTGCAATTTATTGTATTCCTGCATCAGGAGTTGAAGAAATTAGTATAGAAGACGGAGTTACTACAATAGATAGTAATCTGTTGTTTAGTGGGAATGTAAAAAAGATTAACATTCCAAAGTCAGTTACAAAAATAAATGCGGCTGCATTTATGTATTGTTATGATTTGCAATCAATTAATGTAGACAGTCAAAATGACAAGTATATGTCTGAAAAAGGGATTTTATATAATAAAGATATGACAAGAATACTGTGTTATCCTGCAGGAATTAAAGATACAGAATTTTTTGTGCCTGATACAGTAACAACAATTGATGATTTAGCTTTTTATGGTGCAAAAGCTTTGAAGAGTGTAAATATTCCCGATAGTGTTATTGCAATTAATACGGATGCTTTTGGAGAATGCAGCGGACTAAAAGAAGTAGTAATTCCGGATTCTGTGACAAGCATGGGAGAGGCTGTATTTTATAAATGTACTTCATTGGAAAAAGTAAAACTTTCCGTAAATATAACAATGCCTAATCCTGCTGTTTTTCAGTATTGCTCAAATTTGAAGGAAGTGGTATTGTCTGAAAATATGCGGTTTTTAGGGGATTTTATGTTTTCATATTGCACGCAGCTTACAAATATTGTATTGCCTGATACATTAACTTCTGTTTTAAGAAGTGCATTTCAAAATTGTGATAATCTTAAAAATATTACAGTTCCTAAAAATGTAACAACAATACGGGATTATGCTTTTGGCTATTATTATGATGAACAGAGTGCAACATATAAAAAATATGATGATTTTACGATATCAGGCTATGCCGGAAGTAAGGCACAGGAATATGCCGAGGCAAACGGAATCAGATTTATTGAGCTTAACGAAAAAGAGACTACAGACGGAATCAAGATAGAATATTCAAAAGACGATTCTTCAATAGGAGGAGACAATGAAGAAAAAATTAGTCTTGAAAGCAGGCAGCTTACAGAATCGGACGAAGAATATTCAAAGATTGATTTTACAGGAAAAATAGAAGATTCAGATGTAAAACCTGAAGACGTAAAATCTGTTACATATGAGATTTCGCTGAAAAACGAGAGCGGACAGACAGTTCAGCCGTCCGAAAAAGTCACAGTTAAAATACCTGTTCCTGATGGTTACATGGGAGAGAACTGTAAGGTTTATTATGTGAATGAAAAAGGTAAGTTTACTAATATGAATGCAGTTTGTCAGAATGGATTTCTGATTTTTGAGACAGGACATTTCAGTACATATCTTGTAACAGAGACTAATATAAAGACAGTTTCTGAAATAACCTACGGTGATGCCAATGGTGACGGAAAAATCGACAGCCGTGACGCTGTAGTAATTAAAAAATATGTTGCGGGATTCACAGGATTTGCAATCGACCTTGAAGCATCGGACGTCAATGCCGACGGAAAAGTTGACACAAGAGATGCAGTAAAGATACTTAAAAAGATAGTTGGATTTGATGTGACGCTCGGTGAAGCGTAAATTTAACAACCCGAGTTTGTCAAGTAAAGTGTGTAAATTTTTATTATTTTTTATGGCGGTCATTTTTTGACCGCCATTTTCATTGTGGTATGTCCGGGTTGGTATTGTATATTGCCAGACTATAGCTATTGTTTATATGACAATTCATGAAATATTATATGTTGACGATCTGAACATGTTCAATTCGTCAATTCATACTTTTCTTTAAGCTCTTTGATTTGAGCTTGAAGCTCGGCAACTTTGGCATCAGCTGCAATCCTGGCCTTAGCTTCGTTTTCAGCTCTTTCATTGGCAGCATCCACTTTCTGTTTAGCAGCATCCACTTTCTGTTTAGCAGCATCCACTTCCTGTTTAGCAGCATTTGCTTCCTGTTTAGCAGCATTAACTTCCTGCTTGGTGATTTTTAATTCCTGTCTGGCTGCTGTAACTTCCTTCCTGGTAGTTTTTAATTCGTGTTTTACAGCCTTTACTTCAATTTTGGCATTTTCAAGCTGTGCCTTAAACCTGTCAGCCATCAGTTCGGCAGTATTATTATCCAATATCCTTAATGCTTCAGAAAACATGTTAATCACCTCCTTCGGGCGTGTAAGATATTCACGTATTTTCTGGCGTATTGGAAAAAGTTCCGGAAATAATGCAGCCAGCCGGTTGATTTCATCCGGTGTCTCTGCTGTAAAAAGTGAGAGATACATAAGCCTGTCACGCCTCATCTTTTCCGTCAGCCTGTTTTCGTACTGTGTGTCATCACAGTCAATATCAGCTGAATCAATACGTCCTTCTATAATGTCAGAATATCTGTATTTCCTGAATGTGTCAAGGCTTATCAGGTGATATTCCTGCAAAAGCTTCATGTTGATTTCTGTATTAAAAACAGTCTTTCCAACATGGAAGTACAGTCTTTTGTCTTTCGGGCTTTTAAGTGAACTGCTGCTTTTTTCAAAAAATATGATGGTATGTACTTTTTTCATGTTTTCATAAGAAGGCTTGCTGGATGAACCATCAGCTGCTTGAGATGTTTCATTTCCGGCTTTCCCGGCCGCGGCATCGTCGTAATAATCGTTTCTTTGTCCTTCATTCATTCCCTGCAACATGCGGAACTGCCTTAATACAAGGTCAGCAGAATAACATGAGATTCTTGCTGCCGGAAAATCGTAAGGGACTTTCTGAATCTCAATATTTGTGATGCTGCCGTCATCAAGCCTTACAACCATATCCATAATTACAAAAGAATTAACAAATGCGTAACTGGTATCCGGAAACACCTCAATAACAGTTACATGCTGGCCGAGGATGCAGCTTACAAGCTCGGAAAGCCTTGCCCTTGATTCAACCGGGTTAAATATCATTTTAAAAAATGGGTCATATAAGAGAGGCAGGGTTTTCTTTCCGGCAAAGAAGCCGGTAAAACGGTCAAACCACTCTTTGTCAGACATGAGATATCCATACAGATGTTTGGTTGATGGATTATCTGCAAGAGAATGCAGTGCGGTTTCGTAATTGCGAAGAGCATCAGGATTATCCGACATATCAGGATTATCTGACATATCAAAATTACCCACTGCATCAGATATAACGACATTATTATCATCGTTATAAAAAGAAAAGCTGTTTTGTTTATTTTTCAATAAAAATCCTTAACATCGATGTTTTTCCTTTCACGTTAAAAATGTAAAGTGACTTGATTACAATAGTATAAATTACAAAAATATATAAATATGCATATCTATAAATATACTTATAACATATATATAATGATTTTACAAGTGAAAATGTGTAAAAATATTTTGATTTTACAGATAGTCTGTTATAATTAA
>OKTU01001373.1_pt1 | contig 11782 bp, 7 predicted proteins | sample 1606311 | NCBI WGS metagenome assembly OKTU01 (sample SAMEA3879557, study PRJEB24766) | human gut metagenome | biome: human-associated habitat; feature: feces | place: USA | collected 1985/1987
CCATAATAACCAGGCTATATGTTTCATCGAATTTCTTTAAACCGTCCACACCATTTACAGCAATATCAACATAATATCCCTGTAATTCTAATAATGTCTTTATTCCATTACGAATTGTTTCATCATCCTCGACTATTAATATCTTGTACATCTTATATCCTCAACTTTGATTAAATTCAGTAAAAAATCCATATATACTTAAAAAGCAGTTATCCCTCTATCATTTAAATATTCATATATCTGATCATATGTCACCAGCGATACATTTCCCATTTTTCCGGCTTCCTCAATACACCCTTGGGTAAATCCTTTTTTTGCGAATAAAAATAAATGGACATTCTCATATCTAAATAATCTGCTTCTCTTTTTCAGCTTTTCGAGTACTTTTACATCCACATTTTCATTTATCCACTTACATTCTCCAAACAATGCAGTGCTTTTATCCTGATCACCCATTATATCAATTTCTGTCTGTATTCTCTCTTGTGGATCTGTTCCCCACCATCGTCCAAGATTGCTAAATTCCACAGGTGCTTTCCCATCAAGCAGCAATTTCCACAGATACTGCATACATATTTCTTCAAATATCCTGCCCATATAATCTGACAGATTGGGAGCAATTCTTTTATACGCAAGTTCTGTTGCACCTCTGCTAATGATAGAATTATTATCAGGTATAAACCGATACCAGAATCTAAACATATTATCAGCTATTGCATATATTGATTTTCTGGACTCCTTTTCGCCATATGGAGTTTCTTTCCGTATTAAGCCAAGATTAATCAGATTTTTCATATACTGTGAGCATACACTTGTCGTTTCGCCTATCTTGGTTGCGATTTCCGACATACGGGAGCTGCCTGTTGCTACTGCTGTTATTATTGCATTATATACAGCAGGTTCACGGACTTCCTGCTTTAACAGATTTTCAGGTTCCTCAAATATTGCCGATGCTGGGTTGAGGAACACATTTTTTATATTATCCTCTACACTCATGCTGTCATTCATCTGTAAAAGATATTGTGGAGTACCACCAACAATACCATATATCAGAGCCATATCCTCTGCTGAAAATCCGTTGAAATATTTGCAGCTATCCTCAAAATCAAACGGAAGTATCTTCATCTGGGCGGTTCTTCTGCCATACAAAGGCGCCTTATACGCCAGCACATTATCTTCCATGTAAGACATAGATGAGCCACATAATATAAGCATCATTTTAGAATTATCTTTATTTTTATCAATAAGCATCTGCAAGGTTGAAGCCATGCTTTTCGAAGCTTTTGCCACATATGGATACTCATCTATGACAAGCACCAGTCTTTCATTTTCACATAATTTAAATACATATTCTATTGCAGCCTGAAATGACACAAATGAAGTCCCCGGCATTATTCCTGAAGCATATTCCATGATTGCCTGACTAAAGTTCTCCAGATTCTGCTTTTCGTTGCTCTCTACTCCCATAAAATATATTGCTTTTTTATCCTGTATAAAATGGCTTATGAGAGCTGTCTTCCCCACTCTTCGTCTGCCGTAGATTACTGCGAATTCAAATTTATCCGAATTATATAATCCGTTTAAAGTTGCAAGCTCTTTTTCTCTTCCTATAAACATAGCTCTTCTCCCTCCATTTCTATACACAATATTTTATTACTTATATATGGTTTAGTCAATCGTAATTTAGTTAATCATAAATAACTAAATCGTAAATAACTAAATATTTATCTTTCATTTCGTATACACAAAAAAGACGGCCGTCCCGGTCCCCACCGGTTCAGCCGTCTTTATAATAAATTTCAATGTTATACTTTTATATTTTACTCTTATTTATACTTTTTTACTAACTTTTATACTTGTTTGGATTTAGCATCTACTGCTGTGCAAGCACTGCCTGTACCTCTGCCTCTGTAGCGCATGCCATTACCTTGTCTGCCAATGCCTTGCATTCTGCCATGCTGCTGTCTGCGATGGTCTTTCTGGTCTTGAGCACACTTGTGGCACTCACTGAGAACTCATCAAGTCCGAATGCGAGTAACAGCGGAATGAGCTTTGGATCTGCTGCTGCCTCTCCACACATGCCTACCATGATTCCCTCTTTCTTACCGCACTCGATGATACGCTTGATTGCGCGAAGCACTGCCGGATTGAAGGCTGAATAAAGGTATGCTACCTTTGAGTTTCCACGGTCTACTGCCATTGTGTAGCCTGTCAGGTCGTTTGTTCCGATACTGAAGAAGGCTGCCTCTTTTGCAAGCACATCTGCCATCATGCAGGCTGCCGGTGTCTCCATCATGATACCAATTTCGAGGTTCTTGTTGTATGCAATGCCCTCTGCATCAAGCTCTTTCATGATGTCAGCTACCATTGCTTTTACACTGCGAAGCTCATCTACGCATGTCACAAGCGGAACCATTATCTTTATCCTGCCGAATGCACTGGCTCTAACAAGTGCACGAAGCTGTGTATTGTAGATGTCTGTTCTCTGGAGACAGAATCTGATAGCTCTGTAGCCTAGGAATGGGTTGTCCTCTTTCTCAAGACCCAGATATGGGATTTCCTTGTCACCTCCGATATCGAGTGTACGGATAATGACAGGCTTGCCCTTCATTGTCTCTGCTACTGATTTGTATGCCTCAAACTGCTCTTCCTCTGTAGGAATTGTGTCTCTGTCCATGAAAAGGAACTCTGTACGGAAAAGTCCTATTCCCTCTCCGTCACACTCTACAGCTTTCTTTGCGTCCTCAGGCTTTCCGATATTGCATACAAGCTCTACCTTTGTGCCGTCTGCTGATACTGTCGGCACACCCGCAAATTTCTTTAAGAGCTCTTTCTCTTTTTTGTATTCCTCAAGCAGCCCAGCGAATTTCTGCTCTGTCTCAGCGTCAGGGTTTACGATTGCCTCTCCGCTTGTTCCGTTGAGTACCACTCTGTCACCATTTTTGACAGCTGTGCAGATTCCATCAATACTGAGAACTGCCGGGATTTCCATTGCTCTTGCAAGTATTGCTGAGTGGGAGGTTCTGCCGCCCACCTCTGTGAGTATTCCTGCGATATTCTCTGCCACGATACCTGCTGTCATGGATGGTGTCAGGTCATGTGCCACGAGCACTGTGCCTGCCGGAGCTGCTGAGATATCATAGTCCTCGATTCCAAGCAGAATCTTAAGGATTCTGGCTTTGATATCCCTGAAATCTGTTGCTCTCTGCTGCAAAAGCTCATCAGGTATCTGTGCAAATATCTCTGCTGTCTGCTCAAGCACCTGGTCGAGCGCCTTCTCTGCCGTGATTTTCTCACTTACTATGAGCGCTGTAATCTGCTCCTCTATGGTCGGATCCTGAAGCATCTGGATATGTCCGCGAAGGATATCCGCATCCTTTGCTCCGACTGTCTTTTCCATTCTGTCTGCCATGGCGTTTGTATCATTTACAAATTTCTCAATGGCTCCCTGGAGACGTGCGATTTCAGCGTCTGTATCTGTAATTTTCTTATTCTCAATCACTATCTCATGCTCTTCGATAATGACCACATTTCCGATTCCGATTCCTTCTGAGCCGGCGATTCCTTTGTACATATCACACCTCCGATTGACTTTGCTGGTTGATTAATCTCCGAAGTTGTCTGCCTCGAGCTCTTCCATCTTTGCAAGTGCTGCTTCCTCGTCAGCTCCCTCACACTCGAATGTAATCTCTGCATCCTTCTTGATGCATGCTGCGATGATGTTTACAAGGCTCTTTGCGTTGATTCTCTTGTCGCCGAATACGATTGTTACATCTGAATCAAACTTGCCTGCCTCTCTTGCGATAACTCCTGCAGGTCTCATGTGAAGTCCCTCTGCTGCTTTTACTACCATTGTCTTGCTTACCATAGTTTTGTCCTCCTGAATTTAAAATTATTGGTTTGTTTATTTCGCTCACACATATGATTAACTGTATCGCTCTCTGCTATTCATCAGCCTGTCATATGTCCGTTGCTTTCTATGGTTTTATTGTACTGTGCGGTATGAGTTTTTTCAATATTCCCCAAAATGCAAAATTGCACCATCTCTGGTGCAATTTTGTATTAATGTGATATTCAGTTCCACCCCAGCTCCTTCCGGATAGCTACACAAAGCTCATGAGGTGAAGCAGCCTCCCTGAGCCTGTCCGTCGCTCCATTTTCATTCAGAAGCTTTGTGAAGTCATGGAAAAATGCCTTTGTCGTGTTGACACTGTCAAAGTTTATCGCGAGCAGAAATATCATGTCTGCCATTCTCTCGCCCCACTCTATCGGCTTGTCGAGGCGTATCACAAGTATCTGGCAGCGGTTTACATGCTCAGGCTTTCCGTGCGGTATGGCTATATTGCAGCCCACAGCGGTTGCCTCCACCTTCTCACGCTCCAGTACATCCCTCGCAAACTCGCTCTGCACTATTCCTTTGTTTATGAGAAGCTGGCACGCGCGCTTTAAAACATCCTTGCGGTTTTTCGCCTTTTTCTCAAATATGATAAATTCCTCCGACAACATCTGTGAAAACTCGCTGACCTCCGCGCTCTGTCCGGTCATGAGCTCAAAGCACTTGTTTCTGATATTTTTCTCATCCTGCGCACTGATTAGTGGAGAAACATACAGAAATCTCATATCATTGTGGATATCTGCCTGTGTGTCTATGGTCGAGAGTATGAGGTCGCAGTCATACTCGTCCATATGCTCTATGCGGTCTGACGACAAAATGCTTACTATCCTTACATCCGGCACCCTGTTTTCTATTTTACCCGCTATTATACTGCCGGTCGCATAGCCTGCTGCACCGATTAACACTGCGCGCACTGTCATAGGATTTCTGTGCAGGGCTCCGCCCACCTGCAAGGCAATAAAAGCTATCTCATCCTCGCTCGGCATGGCGCCTGTGTACTTTTCGTAGTATCTCGATACTGTAAAGCATACCGTAAAGAGACTGGCATACGATTGTGTGATATCCGAAAGAAACGGATTGTCTATCTCTATGCCGAAATGAGTCCTCGCAATGGAGCCCGGTAAAAAGCTACGCATGCTCTCACGTAGAAGCTCATTTTCAATCAGATTGGCTGCGAGAAGATTTGACAGATACACTATCATCTCATCCTCTATGCTAAGTGCCTCCTCACAGGACATGACAACACGGTTTTGTCCCTCGGCACAGGAAAAAAGCATTGCCAGATACATGATTTCAGGCTGTGAGAGGCTGATGCCGTGATGTCTGTCCAGAAAGCCTGCTGCCTCCTTTGCCATGTTCTCATGCTCTGTCATTACGAATCCATTTTTCTGTACCTGCTGCTCTGTTTCGGTGCCCGCATCCCCATCATTTGCATCATCACGCATTCGGTTTGACAAATCTAACTCATCCGGCTTCAGCTCTTTCTCCACATCCACCCTGAAAAGTGCAATGGCTATATACTCTGCCAGCATCTGAAATGTGTAATCCGTAAAGATGATATCAAAGCGTCTCTCCACATGATGTATCATGTCAACTGCCATCGACAGATTTACGCTTCTGAAATTATTGGCTATCACCTCGGCCGCGCGTCTTGAAAGCCTGTGGTCATCGGTCTTGATAACCTGCTTATCACTGATTGGATACCTGCAGAAATGCCTCATGGCTTTTCTGATATCAAGCTCACTGCCTGTCGCATATATTCCGTAACCCGCCGTTCTGTGCACCTTAATGCCAAAGAGCAGAAGCTCTGCGTCAAGCTCATTTATATCATCCATGATGACATTTTTGCTGACGTTTAACTCCTCTGAAAAAAGCGCATACGTGTATGTATCCCAGCCGCTTAGCAGAATATACGATATGTAGTTCTGTCGCTTCTTCTGCGATACTGCTGCCGATTTCCGCCCTGCCACATCCAGAATCTTTCCTATCTGCGCATCACTAAAGCACGGCTTCATGCCTTTGCCCGGCTTTCTGTCGAGCGTCATAGAGTTTTGCTCACAAAAATCAGCCACCTCCTTCAGATATGTCTTCACACTTCGCTCTGACATACCTGTGGACGCAGCAAGAGCCTTTGATGTGACAAGCTCATTGTTGTGCTCTGCCAGCTTTTCAATTATCAATAGTCCCTTTTCTGAAAGCATAAATCAAAGTTCTCCTGATTATACGTAATTTAACAATTCGACCGGTTCATCTATCAGATTTGTTGCACCATGCTCCTTCAAAAACTCTACATCACGAAATCCCCATGTGACAGATACGCACTCCAGACCTGAGTTTTTCGCTGTGGCGATATCCACATCGGAGTCCCCCACATAGATTGCTTCATCTGCACTCACCTGAAGCTCTTTAAGTGCCTTCTGCACCATATCAGGTGCCGGCTTTTTGCGTATACCCTCTTCCTCCATCTCGCCGACTGCCGATGTCATATACTCCTTGAAATAAAGCTGATTGAGCTCCTTTACCGCCGGGTCAAGCTTGTTTGAAACAATAGCAAGCTTTATGCCGTTTAATTTAAGCTCCTTTAAAAGCTCCATGATTCCATCATAAGGTGCTGTATTGTCATTGCAATGAGCCTCATAATATTCCTTGAAATCCGAAAATGTCTTTTCAAACTTTGGATTGTCTGCCCCCTGTGGCACTGCGCGCTCCATCAGAAGCTTTACACCGTTTCCCACAAATCTGCGCACCTCGTCGAGTGTACGCTCCGGCATGCCATTTTGTTTTAATGCATAGTTTGTTGCATTTTTTAAATCCTCAAGTGTATAGAGAAGTGTTCCATCAAGGTCGAAAACGACCGCTTTTTTACGGTTTTCCTCCTCACCCTTTGCTATATGTGTCTTTTCAAATTCTGTCTTGCTTATCATATATGCCTCATTCCTGTCATCATTTGGCAGAACCATAATATCTCCAGGTCTGCCTGATATATAACTGCTGTCATCCTTATTCTTAAATAGCTTTACCTTGTGCTTTAGCACAAATGCTCTTGAAAAATCCTCCTCAACAGGTATGCACACTCTGGCATGTGCCATTCCATCCACTATAGTCTCCGTATCCTTATTCTTGAACTTCGGGACATAATCTGTCTGTTTCACAGTAAACCGCCAGTCCTTGTATATCCTGAAGCTTTTGTTCAGCCTGTCCAGATTTAAAATCCGTACACTGCCGTCTTCTCCTATTATGACTACCGTATCTTCACTAACCGGTGTGGAGATATCCCCCTTAGCTGTCCGCACTCCCATGCAGCAGCCCACAGGCAGTATATCCTTTGCAATGATACATCCCATCGGTATCGGGCGTTTTTTATAATCCACTTTTTTGAAGCCACTCGTATCAAAATCTTCTCCGTAAATTATCTTTGTATCGTTTAAATAATCAAAAATCCTCTCTTCCAATAATGATTTGATTGCAGAATCCGAAGGACGTTTGTGTGTACCATCGCTGCTGTACTGAAATCTTGGTGTCACGTCTTTTTCTTTGCAGTAGACATTATAGCTGTCTATCAGCAGATCCATCGGAATAAATCCACCGGCCTTGTAATAATGCCCTCCGCCTGAGCCTATGTCCCTGCACACTTCCTGCGCCATTTCGCTTGCGCTCACCTCTTTTATACAGCTTCTAAACGAAAGCTTCACTCCATTCTTAATCACTGAAAATACCATACATATGTCAATAGCATCCACCTCCAGCGCAAAATCGCTTATGATGCCGAGTACATTCGGGTCACATGCCCCTGCCTTTACGATCGCCAGACGATATTCCTCTATATAATCGCGCCCCAGCAATGCTGTTGCGGCTATGTCCAGCTCCTCAAGTGACATGTTGGCATTTCGGAATTTGGCCACTATAGTGTTGTCAAAATCCGCCTCATCGCGCAGGTCCCTATCAAGCGAATGTGTTATCTCGGTAAATTCTCCGGTGTCGGTGTAAAGTCCATAATACAGTGCTGTTGCCAGGTTTCGATTTATCTCTACGCCCTCCTCACGAAGCATATCCCACACAATTGTCGCACATGAGCCCATATAGCTCATGACACGGTTCATAGCAGGAAGCTCTCCCGATACTCTGTGGTGATCTATGACAGCTACATTTTCTGCCTTGAAAAATGTGACATTCCCACCACCGTACTGACAATCGACAGTCACAAGCAGCTGCGGATTGTCTAAAAAATCCACATGCTCTATCGGTATGCCAAGACTGTCTACCATAAGCACCAGATTGCTCTTGTGTATGATATTCCTGCCTCCGTATACAAGTCTGGGACTTTTTCCATTCATCCTCAGGTATTCATAGACTCCAAAGCCGCTTGCCAGTGCATCTGCGTCCGGATTATCATGACATTGCACAATTATGTTATCAAATTGTAATAAATCACTTAGCTTCATTATTAGCTCCCTGAATAGTTATATTAATTCATTTTCTCATATGTGTATTTATGGTTGCTTCAAATCATCACATTATTTCAGGTACGGAAACAGCAGCGAGCTTCTGTCCTTCTCGTCAAACATCGAATTGTACTGCAGGATATTGTATGCCTTTATCCATTTTGCCTCGTCTCCTGTTGCCTCATCCACATGCATAAAGCACTCATTCTTTTTCGAATAATAGCCCCTTGAATTTATCGCCGGAATCTTCTCCATCAGCTCTGCGAGGAACCGGTTGTATGCCGGCAGATCTATGTTGGCTCTCTCAAGCGTCAGTGTGGACAGGTAGTTGAGGCTCGTCACATCAACTTTCTGTGCATCCGTCTCGTAATTGGTCCATATGAAAAACGGCACCTTGTACAGATTCTCAAGTTCCTGCTCTGTAAGTCCGGAATTGCCCTTGCCATTTAAGAGCTTGATAAAATCATTGCATAATCCCGGCTGGTGGTCTCCAAAAAACACAATCTCTACCGGATCATCCACACCCTTAAAGTATGTGATGAGATTTTCGAGTGCCTTGTCACTTTCATTCAAAAGTGACAGATACTGGTTCGCATCGGTGTATGACGCTCCAACCTTGTAAACCTCCTGATTGAAGTTGTCATATCTCTCACCGTAGCCGCCGTGGTTTTGCATCGTGACACCCATGATGTAAAGCTTCTCGTCATCGCTCTTTTTCTCGTAGCGGTCAATAATCTTATCATAGAGCTCCTGGTCAGTGATATATTCCCTGAGTATCTTTGTCTGGTCAAAATCATCTATAAAGTATGTCTCATCATAGCCCAGATGCGGATAAACCTTGTTTCTGCTCCAGCCTGTCGCATAGTACGGATGCATCGCAACCGTCGTATAGCCGATATTCTTCAGGTTTGAGACTATGGAGGTCGGGTCATCATTTATATACTGCTGATAAACCACCGAGCCGTCCGGCAGAAATGCCATCGAGTTTCCTGTCTCAAATTCCCACTCAGAGTTTGGCGTCTTCGCACCGTACACGGACGAAAGAGCATAGCCTTTAAGCGTATTTTCACTCAGAGAATCCATAAACGGCGTGACCTGCGTGTTGGTCTCAAAATCTCCCACCACCGACAAATCCGCAAACGACTCATTCATGATAACAATGATTGTCGGATTTTTCGCATCAGACTGCGAATATGAGCCATCCGTTTCCTTGAAATTGCCTGCTATCTTGTCAACTGCTGCCTTGCTGTATCCATCAGGTGCCTTCACAAAACTGTCCCTTATGCCGAGCACAAAGTTCAGCAGATAGCCGTTTCTGTACGTGCCCTTTTTCTCCCAGGTCTCGGTGTTCAGTGACATGGAATTCATAATGACATACAGCACACATATTATTGTGAGAAGAATCGAAATAATTCTCATATGGATAGCCGACTCGAACTGCACTTCTATGCGCCTTACCAGCATGATATACAAAACAGCCGCCAGAATCACATACAAAAACTTGTAGTCTATGACGAATTTGTATTTTGTCACGACAGAAAGTCCTGTTCCCGCTGACTTCAAATCCGCATACGTAAACTCATTGCCACGGAATTCATAGACAAAGTAATCTATAAATCCAAACGCGAGTATGGCAATTGATGCTATGGTACATGTCAGCCTCGTGTTGTTTGTGATAAAAAGTATCACCAGATATATGGCGAGCGCCAGAACCACATTCACCACGCATACCATATCGGTGGTTTTCACAAAGTCCTCATCTGTCAGCAGCACATACTGCACCGAAAAAACAGATAGTATCGCTCCGATGGCAAGCAGTATCGCAGCCCAAAGCCACGAAAGCTTCACCGGAAGCTCAAGCTTCACATTTACAAGTCCAAAATATACTGCCGCAAACAAAAGAATCACCCACCAGCTTGCCGATGTAAAGTAACCTACAAGCGCGGCCGCTGCTGCTGCAATTCCAAAATGTATGTTGTTTTGTTTTGTTATCTCAAATTTGATGCTCATTTCTGCCTCTTAATAATGCTTCTTAATGTTGCTTCTTAATGCTTCCTCTTAATGTTGCCTCTTAATGCTTTCTCTTAGTGCTGCCTCTTAATGTTGCGACTTGATTTTAAATTATATTTCCTAATTAGCAAAGAAGTCCTCAATTTGACTGTATATAATGTGCATCAGATTTGTTCTTGCCTCAACGCTTGCCCACGCTATATGCGGTGTGATAATCAGCTTGTTTGAATCCTTTATCGCACGGAGCGGATTGTCCTCACTCATAGGCTCCTGCGCCAGCACATCAAGACCTGCCGCCGCCAGTTCTCCATCCATAAGCGCCTGTGCCAGATCCGCTTCATTCACTATAGGACCTCTGCCAAGATTTAAAAATATCGCAGATTTTTTCATCTTTTCAAACGCAGCCTTGTCCATCAGACCAAGTGTATCATCTGTGAGCGGTGCATGCACCGACACGATATCAGACGTGGCAAGCAGAGTATCAAAATCCACCCTCTCATAGCCCGGCTGCGAATTTCTTCCTGATGTAGAATAATAAACCACATGGCAGCCAAAAGCCTTTGCAATATCAGCCACGCGTCTTCCGATATTTCCAAGCCCCACGATGCCCCAGGTCATACCGCTAATCTGGTGAAACACATTAGAAAAATGCGTAAACGACGTATCACCCACATATTTCTCGCTCTTCACATAATCATCATAATATCTCAGTTTCTCAAGCAGGTAAAATAGCAGTGCAAACGTATGCTGCGCCACGGTCTCTGTAGAATACCCTGCGACATTTCTCCATTCAATGCCTCTTTTTGCCAGATATTCTTTATCCAGATTGTTTGTGCCTGTTGCAGTCACACATACAAGCTTTAAATTTTTTGCCTTTCCTATAGACTTCTCATTTACCTCGACCTTATTTAAAACAATCACATCAGCATCTCTTGTGCGCTCCGCTGCTTCCTCTGTTGTCGAAAAATCATATTTGACAACCTCTCCGAGCTTGTCATATTCGGAAAGGTCGATGTCGTCACCAATTGTTTTGGAATCTAAAAATACTATTTTCATGGTTTGTTTCCTCTATGCTATATATTTATTCGATTTTATTTTTGGGGGTAGGGACTTCGCACCGGCAGGCTGTGATGGTGCGCCGGCATATGGTATATTCCTCAGAAATATATGAAGTCAGCCACAAAAAATGCATCCGGATAGTCTGTTTTATCAGTCTGCTTTTTATCGTCACCGAAGTTTAATGGAACCTTGTGACAGTTCATATATTTCTTCGGAACACACCATATGCCAGCGGTAATGCAGGTTTGCGTGTGCGAAGTCATCTCAATAATTATCTATATTTATCAATGTATTTCATACATATAAATATACATATAAATATACATATAAATGTACACATAAATATACACATAAATATACACATAAATATAGATAT
>OKTU01001376.1_pt1 | contig 11740 bp, 9 predicted proteins | sample 1606311 | NCBI WGS metagenome assembly OKTU01 (sample SAMEA3879557, study PRJEB24766) | human gut metagenome | biome: human-associated habitat; feature: feces | place: USA | collected 1985/1987
TCGCAGACAGCGCCATTCTTGTCGACGGAAGTTCCGTTGACAAGAATGGCGCTGTCTGCGATGGATGCGCGAAGGACTTCCGGATCGGAGAAGTCGTGCAGGGTAACCTTGCAGGAAGTACGCTCATTGAGTTTTGCAACGATTTCCTCGGCTCTTCCGAAGAAATTGTCTCTGACGTTGAATACATTGATCTCAGCCACGCCGTCGAGGGCTGCCTGTACCAGGATTGCAGTAGCAGCGCCGCCGGCACCGAGCAGAGTCATCTTTTTGCCGATGATGTCTACGCCGTTTTCTGCAACTGCTCTCATGAAGCCGACACCGTCGGTGGTGTAAGCGGTGAGAACGCCGTTGTCGTTGACGATGGTATTACATGCGCCGGAGATCTCCGAAGCAGGAGAAACCTTGTCTGCCAATTTGCACATGATATTTTTGCCAGGCATGGTGATATTCCAGCCTCTTGCACCCATGGTGCGGAGTCCTTCGACTGCCTGCGGCATTTTGTCTTCCGGTACATCAAAGGCAAGGTAGCTATAATCAAGGCCGAGCTGGTCGCATGCTTCGTTGTGCATTTCCGGAGAAACACTGTGTGCAACCGGGCTTCCGAGTAAACATAATAATCCGGTGTGTCCTGTGATGTGTTTTGACATAATTTGAAATCCTCTCTCTCCTCGTATTTCCGCATGATGATAAATCGTGCTGTAGCACTTTAAACTGCTACTATATGAAGTGAATTATACTCCAGATGCCGAAAGAAAGCAAGAAAAAAAGAGGAAATGACGCAAAGTTCATTTCCTCTTTTCGTGTTGGTTTTTGATTAAGGTTTAAGATGGAAAAGATTCGCCCGGAAATCAGATTCCAAGTTTCTCTTTCATGTAGTCAACCGGAGTATCTTTTCCGGTGTACAGCTTGATTGCGATGAGTGCCTGGAACAGCATCATGCCCATGCCGTTGAATACTTTCTCACATCCTGCTTCTTTTGCCTGTTTCATCATAACGGTTTCGCGCGGAGCGTAAACGGTATCCGTTACGATGAGATCTTTTTTAAAGAAGGAAGGATCAGGAATGTTGGAAAGGTCTTCGAGTGGATGCATTCCTACGCCGGTAGCATCGCAGAACAGGTCAGCTGCGTGCATTTTTTCTTTCAGGAGGTCTTTGTCTGCCAGATCGTTCATGGTAGCCTTGCAGTTGGTGTTCTTATTGATCAGATCAACAATTTCCTCTCCACGGCTGTAGAATTTGTCTTTGATGTTGAAGATTTCAATTTCTGCAACTCCATCCAGAGCACCGCGCACTGCAATTGCAGTAGCAGCACCGCCGGTTCCGATCAGGACCATCTTCATTCCCTTGAAATCGATGCCCTCTTCGGTCAGTGCCTGCCAGTATCCCATACCATCGGTGTTGTAGCCTTTCAGTTTTCCGGTTACCTGACCGTTTTCGTCGCGGAGGTTGACTACGGTATTGATAGCGCCGCATAACTTAGCTGCTTCATCTACTTCGTCCAGATATTTGTGGACAACAGTTTTGTTTGGCATGGAAATATTGGAACCGAGCATTTTCAGCGCGCGGATACTCTGCACAGCATCTTTTAAAGAATCGTTATCAACTTCGAAAGCAAGCTGAATGACATCATCTCCGTTTTTGTCGTATGCAAGGTTGTGGGTTGTCGGAGACTGGGTATGACGGATCGGGTAAGCCATTAATCCAACTAATTCGGTATGTCCTGTTACGTTTGGCATGATATTTTCCTCTTTTCTTTTTTTATGCTGCGCTGTTGTCATTGATGTTGGAGTCAAAAGGTTTTTTGACCTTTTGACCCTGGTATCTTGTCATTTTGAAAAAGAAACAGCGTAGCAGATGATATACAGTTTTTGTCGGGCTGCTTAAAGTAGTGGAATCGTTATCGTTCCCTTATGCAGTGAAACACTTGTTATTTCGCTGGGTAAGAAAGCGATGCTGGGGATTACTCAAGCGGCTCCAGATGCAGGTATCCCTGGGACTCCAGTACATTCAGGATAGCGCGGCCTTCCATGGTACCTTCCATGATGCGGCGTGCGCGTACGGAATCGCCGATGGTATAAATATAAGTATGGGTATCGGCGAATGCTTCCTGAAGCTCCGGAAGAATCGGGTTGTTGGAGCGCATTCCAAGGCAGTTGAATCCATAATCGAAGGTGAGATCCTGGATGGTTCCGTCCGGAAGCTTTACAGTGAATGCGTTTTCTTTTACTTCCTGAAGAGCGGTGTTGACATATTCTTTTACACCGTATTTGTCGTGTGTCTCACGCATGGAGCATTTGGTGATCGGGTCTGCAAGCATACCGATCTGCGGCAGCATATCGATGATGGTACACTCGGCGCCTCTCGGTGCAAAGTATTCGATAACGTCAAGTCCTACGGAACCGCCGCCGACTACAACGACTTTCTTGCCCTGACAGGCTTCTTCCGGATATTTTCCGGCGTTTACATTGTTGATCATACCAAAGATGGTATTTACGTTTCCGGCATCGATGTTCTCTTTCAGGCCTTTGATCGGCGGAACAAGCGGAACGGAACCGGTGGAGTTTACAATGATGTCCGGTTTGAACTGTTTGATCTTATCCACCGTAGCTTCGGTGTTGAGGAAAATATACAGGTTTTTCAGTCTGGCGGCTCTTGCCTCAAGGTATTTCGGGAAGTCTTTCATACGGCTCTTGCTTGGAAGATCGGAGATGAAAGTGGAAAGGCCGCCGATGTGGTCGTTTTTCTCGAGTACGAAAACGTTGCATCCGACTTCTGCAGCGGTGCAGGCTGCTTCCATACCGGCAGTACCGGCGCCGACAACAACAACGTTACAGTTTTTGTTCACTTTCAGTGCTTTGTAAACATCGCCTTCCGGAACAGCCGGGTTTACGGTACAGCGGATCGGGCGGTTGACACCGATACGATTTCCGGCACATCCGACGTTACAGGAGATGCATTTCCGAAGGATATCTTCCTCGCCGTTTTCCACCTTCTTTACCCAGTTCGGCTCAGCGATCAGGCCGCGTCCCATACCGACGATATCTACATCGCCGCTTTCGAGAACTTTTTCAACGACCTTCGGATCGCGGTAGTTACCGGCATTGATCACAGGCTTTTTGAATTTATCTTTTACGGCTCTTGCCATGTAGGAACGCCATCCGTCCGGCAGGAAGTTGGAATCGATCTGATACTGCAGGGATGGGTTGAGGCCGCAGGATACGTCGTACATATCTACGAATTCATCCAGGTACTCCAGGTATTCCAGGGTATCTTCCAGGGTGTTTCCGCCCGGAACACGCTCCTCGGCAGAAATACGAACGATGATCGGGAACCACGGTCCGACGTTTTTGCGTACTTCTTCGAGTACCATACGCGGGAAGCGCAGACGGTTTTCTACGGAACCACCGAATTCATCGGTTCTTTTATTGTAATACGGGGAAATGAACTGGCTCATCAGATAGGAGTGACCACAGTGGATTTCAACGGCATCGAAGCCGATGGCCTGCACACGTTTTGCGGCCTCGCCGTATTTTTTCACGGTTGTCATGATTTCTTCTTTTGTCATCGGGCGAGGGGTTTCTCCGCCGGCTTTTGTCGGGATGTTGGAAGAAGAAACGGTTTCCATACCGGTTCTTGCGGAAGATGCGGAAGCTCCGGCGTGGTTGATCTGAATTGCTACGGTAGCACCGTTTTTATGAAGATTTTCGACTAACTGATAGTAGCGCGGCATAAAGCTGTCGTGGTCGATACGGATCTGGCTGGTTCCGTTGGAACCGACCGGGTACTCGATGTTGGCGTTCTCCAGAATAATAAGACCAACGCCGCCTTTTGCGCGGAGAGAGTAATAATTCATATGACGGTTACTCATCTCACCGCTTGTCTCACCGTAGTTGGTTCCCATCGGGGTCATTGCAATACGGTTTTTAATCGTTGTTCGTTTGATGGTAATTGGTTCAAAAATTTTTGGGTAAGCACTCTTCATGAAAATTTCTCCTTATTCATTACATGAGCGGTAATCCTCTGTTTGTGACAAATCCATCATAACTCTTTCGACTAAAAATTAACAATATCTTTCAGATAAACTTTTGATACGTTTTCGCTATCGTTTCTGGACTCTTCGATAATGTCAGCGTGCTGTTTCATGTATTCGGTAAACCGTTCGACAGCCGGAAGTCGGTAGCGGTTCTTCATCCAGAACATAAAAGTCTGATGATAAATCTCGAGACCTTTCAGTGTATGGATGCGGATACCGTCTGCCTGTTCCAGAATATCGGTTCGCGGCATGAGCGCGATGCCGAAGTTTTCGCGTACCAGTGCCACAATCGAATATTCATCCGGGCATTCCATGATAATATTGGGATGAAGCTGATATTTGCGGTAGAGATGACCGGTGTAGGCCCCCATCCAGGATGCGCGGTCGTAGCCGATCACCGGATAACGGGTAAGCTTTACAAGCGGAACCTCCGGTTCGTCGGCAATCGGATGCTGTTCCGGGGACACGATGACAAGCGGCTGCTGGATCAACGGAAAAAACTCCATGTCGTCGCGCTTTAAAAAGCCGCCAAACCCAAGATCGAGTTCGCCGGATTTCACCTTCTGTGCAATGGCCGGGGTATGGTTCTGCCAAAAGCTAAAGGCAACATTTTTGTTTTCTTCTTGGTCCAGAAAGGTGCGGACATTGTGCGGAATATAATGTCCGGCAAGTGGAAAAATATAACCGATGTTGATTTTTCCGCCACCGGAGGCGAGTTCTTTCATCTTGCCTGCCGCAATGTCACAGTCGCCTGCGATCCGGTCTGCATGCTCCAGGAAAAGACGGCCGGCATTGGTAAGGACAACACCGCGCCCTTTCTTTTCAAACAGCGTGATTCCAAGCTCACTTTCAAGGGCGGCCATCGAACGGCTCAGGGATGGCTGGGAAATATAAAGCTCCTCTGCCGCCTGGTGATAATTTTCCAGCCGGGCGACCTTTCGGAAATAGAGAATCTGATTCAGTGTCATGTGGTTTTTCCTCCTGAAAAAATGGTTCCGTAAGAAAGTCTTTGCTTCCTCTTATTATGATAACTCAAGTATACCATATCAATGCATTCAATGCATTGATTTTTTCCTTTAAAAGCATTAGACCGCACACACTTTCACTGTTAAAATAAAGGCAAATGTTATTTTTTTAACATTCACGAAACTGGTAATCTGTTGTTTGTGACAAAACAAAAGGATGAACCGAACAGAGGAAAAAGACAATTTGACCTCAACACATGATCTATTTAAAAAGGAGAGAAACCATGAACAAGAAATACCTGCCAAGTGCATTAATTTTGTACTTGAACTACTTTATCCACGGTGTTGGATGCTCTATTCTGGGCCAGGCAGTCATCAAAGAGGCTCTGGCAGCAGCATGGGGAGTGGAAGCAATGGCAATTACCGCAATTTCCGCAGCACTCGGTCTTGGCCGTCTGATCGCACTGCCATTTGCAGGTCCTCTGTCCGACAAGCTCGGACGTCGCATTTCCACCGCAATCGGAAGTGCTTCTTATGCAATTTATCTGATCGGCCTTGCCCTTGCATTTAATGCAGGAACACACGGTGGTTATACCATCGCTTACGTATGCGCCATTATCGGCGGTATCGCAAACTCCTTTCTGGATACCGGTATTTACCCGGCAGTATCCGAAATTATTTACAAAGCTCCGAGCGTTGCTACTATGGGAATCAAATTCTTCATCGCAATCGCACAGATGCTGCTTCCATTTGTTCTTGGTGTAGCGGTTACTTCTACCGCAGCCGGCTTTACCTCCTACAATCCGTTATTCTATGGATGCGGAATTGCGTATATCGTACTTTTTGTACTGGTATTCCTGTTCCCGCTGCCAGATGCTGACCAGAAAGCATCCGGCAAAAAAGAGGGTCTGATCGACAGCCTGAAGCATACCCATTTCTCTTTCGAGTCCATCGCCATGATCCTGATCGGATTCACCTGCACCGGTACCTTCCAGCTGTGGCTGAACTGCGCGCAGAACTTTGCAAAAGAAAATGTAGGCTGGGCGAATCCGTCCATCATGCAGACCTACTATTCTGCAGGAACTATGCTGGCACTCGTTGTAACCGCATTCCTGACCAGAAAAATCAAAGACGTTCGTTTCATCGTTGTTTACCCGGCTATCTGCCTTGTAACAATGATCGCTGTCCTGATGGGACAGAGTAAACCGCTGATGATCGCCGGTGCTTTCATTATCGGATGGGCTGGTGCAGGCGGACTGCTTCAGATCGCAACTTCCGTTTGCAACATGCTGTTCCCGAAAATCAAAGGAACCGTAACCGCACTGGTTATGATCGCATCTTCTCTCTGCAACTACACCATCCTGACCGCAGCATCTAAAATGCAGCCGTCCGGCGTTATGACCATGAATATCGTTCTGACCGCAGTTGGTGTTGCACTTGGACTGTTTGTAAATATCCGCTATAAAAAAATGGTTGAACTTGCACAGCAGGACAATTAAAATGAGGTTAAGATTGCGGAAGTACGAAGTACCAAGGAATCCGGACGTGAAAAAGAAAAGCCTGCAAAGAAAAGTCAGGGTTAAATTGAAGAAAGAAGGAAAAACACATGAATACAGTAAAAGTTCGTGATATTGAAATCGGTGCCGGCGCACCGAAAATCATCGTTCCGATCGTAGGTGTTACCAAAAACGATATCATCGAAGAAGCAAAAACCTTCCATTCGATTCCGGTTGATGTTGTAGAATGGCGTGTAGACTGGTTTGAAAATGTTTTTGATATTGAAGATGTACTGAAAGACCTTCGCGAGGTTCTTGGAAACATTCCGCTCCTTATGACTTTCCGTACTTCCAAAGAAGGCGGCGAAAAAGCTATCGAGCCGGCAGCCTATGCGGAGCTGAACATCAAAGCAGCACAGACCGGATATGTAGATCTGATCGACGTTGAAATTTTTACCGGAGACGAGATCGTAAAAAAAATCATCGATGGTGCACACGCAGCAGGTGTAAAGGTTATCGCTTCCAATCATGATTTCTTCAAAACTCCTGCAAAAGCAGACATCATCTACAGACTGCGCAAAATGCAGGATATGAACGCAGATATTCCGAAGATTGCTGTTATGCCGCAGAACAGGAAAGACGTTTTGACCCTGCTTGCGGCAACAGAGGAAATGGCCACCAATTATGCGGATAGACCGATCATCACCATGTCTATGGCAGGCACCGGTGTAATCAGCCGTCTCTGCGGTGAGGTATTCGGTTCTTCCATGACCTTCGGCGCGGCAAAGAAAGCATCCGCACCGGGTCAGATGGGTGTGAATGATCTGAGCACCGTTCTGGATCTGCTTCACAAAGCCATGTAACCGTTTTTTCTTTAGGGGACACCGGTATTTTTAGCTTTGCTGTTGATGCCGATGTCCCTTTTGTATTATTGTTCTGTTATAAATTTAACGGAGGTATGCCTTTTATGAAGAGAATATTTCACTGGCTGGATGAAAATCTCGAAGAATTTCTTCTTGTGATCGGTCTGATCGCCATGACGCTGATCATGGGAGTCCAGGTTTTCTGTCGTTACGTTCTTGGCATGTCGCTGTCGTGGTCGGAAGAGCTGACCAGATATATTTTTATCTGGTGCGGTTTTTTAAGCGTCAGCTACTGCAGTAAGAAATGCCTTTCCATCAAGATCGAGCAGTTTGTTGCGATTTTCCCGCGGAGAGGAAAAGCCATCTTCAAAATTGTGAATCATACATTTGAACTGATTTTTTTCATCTATATGATTCCGTTTGCTTTTTCCTATATGATGTCGTCGGTTAAAAGCGGCCAGCTTTCCCCGGCCTGCAAAATTCCGATGTACTTTATCCAGGCAGCACCGCTCGTCTCCTTTGTGCTGGTTGCCTTTCGTGTTCTGCAGCGGTGGATGATCGAGTTCCGCGTGGCACGCGGTGAGAACGTTTTCGACCCGGCCCATCCGGAGCGCAATACGCCGGAATCCTTCATTGAGGCAAATGCCGGAGCAGATAACGCCACAGAAAATGCCCTGAACGCGGGTATCGACAACCGCATTCATACGATTAAAAATTCAAACGAGGAGGAACGCTAATGCCGGTCGTAGTATTATTTTTGATTTTTGTTGCATTGCTGGTCATCGCTGTTCCGGTATCGATTACCCTTGGAATCACATCTGTGCTTCCGTCGGTGTTTGACCCGTCCTTTACGGTAGGAGCCAAATATCTGATCCGTGCCATGTTCGGAGGTCTCGATTCCTTCCCCCTGCTGGCAGTTCCGATGTTCGTCCTCTCCGGTATCATCATGGCTAAGGGAGGCATCTCCAAAAAACTGTTTGATGTCTTTGCCTATTTTCTCGGAAAATTCACCGCAGGTATGCCGTGCGCTGTTATCGTCACCTGCCTTTTTTATGGTGCGATTTCCGGTTCCGCTCCGGCGACCGTTGCTGCTGTCGGAAGCATGACAATTCCGATTCTGACTACTCTTGGTTATGATCTGACATTCTCCACAGCGATTGTGGCAGTTGCCGGCGGCCTTGGCGTTATCATTCCCCCGAGTATTCCGTTCATCATGTACGGTATGGCTTCCGGCGCTTCGGTCAGTGACCTGTTCCTTGCCGGAATTGTACCGGGTCTGATGATCGGTCTGCTGCTGATGGTTTATGCCGTTTATCACTGCAAACGGTATGGGGAGGACAAAGAGAAGATCCATGCAGAAGTCAAAGTGCTGCATGACAAAGGCCTGCTTTGCGTTTTAAAAGAGAGCTTTTTTGCACTGCTCAGCCCGGTGATCATTCTTGGCTGTATCTACAGCGGTGTCGCTTCCCCGACTGAGGCGGCTGTTATCTCCGTATTCTATGCATTGATCATCAGCCTTTTTGTGTACAGGAGTATCCGCATCCGCGACATCTGGTCCATTCTGGTTGAGGCGATTCGCACCTTCACTCCGATCCTGTTCATTCTGGCGGCATCGACGGCATTTTCCCGTGTGCTGACGCTGATGCAGGTACCGCAGACGGTCAGCGAGTTTATCCTGAACAACTTCCACAGCCCGGTTGCGATCCTTCTGATCATCAACGTATTCCTGCTGATTGTCGGAATGGTGATGGATACCACACCGGCAATCCTGATTCTGACCCCGATCCTTCTGCCGATCGTACAGGCAATCGGTATGGATCCAATTCAGTTTGGTGTGATCATGGTTGTCAACCTTGCGATCGGCTTCGTAACACCGCCGATCGGCGTCAACCTGTTCGTGGCAAGCTCCCTGACCGAGGTTCCGGTCATGCAGATCGCAAAGAAGGCTATGCCGATGATCGGTTTCTTCCTCGCGGCACTGCTGCTGATTACATTTATTCCGGCGATTTCGATTGGAATTTTATAGGGAGGAGCGAAGGACAATGAAAAAGATGACAAAAAAGAAAAAGCTTTTCCGAAAAGTGACGGCACTTGCCGCTGTCGTTGCGCTTGGCGCATCGCTTGCCGGCTGCGGCTCTTCCGGAGAAGAGACGACACAGCGCTATTCCTGGCCACTGGCAACGGCGAGCCCGGAGGACACGGTAACACAGATCTTCGCTGAGAAGTTCGCGGAAGAGATTTCGGAGCTGAGCGATGGAAGGATGAAAATTCAGGTTTACGCAAACTCAACGCTCGGCGGCGACCGCGATCTGCTGGAAACGTGTGCCGACGGCGATATTCCGTTTGTCGTACAGAATACGGCACCGCAGGTTTCCTTTATGGGTGATCTTGCCGTGTTTGATCTGCCGTGTGTGTTTGATTCTCTCGATGAATGCCGTGAGAAGATCGATAATCCGGAGTTTTACGAGCTGATCAGCAACGTTTATACGGAGGGAGGCTATCACCTGCTCGGTATGGCAGATCAGGGATTTCGTGTCATGAGTACGAATAAGCCGGTTTACAGCTTTTCGGATTTCAAGGGTCAGAAGATCCGTACCATGGAGAACAGCTACCATCTGGCATTCTGGAAAGCCATCGGTGCCAACCCGACGCCGATGAGCTTCAGTGAGGTTTACATCGGCCTGCAGCAGCACACGATTGATGCACAGGAGAACCCGTATGAGGTCATCGTTTCGAATAATCTGTATGAGCAGCAGGATTACGTAGTGGAGACGAACCATCTGCCGCATCTGATTTCCCTGATCGTCAACGATGATTTCTTCCAGGATCTGCCTGCAGACGAGCAGGAGATCATGACCGAGGCCGCAAAGATTGCGACCGAGTACGCAAGAGAGCAGTCCGATGCCCGTATTGTCGACAAGATCGCGAAAATCGAGGAGAGCGGAACGAAGATTCTGACACTCGATGACCAGACAAGAGCTGACATCCGCGAGGCATCCCAGAGCGTGTATGAGTCGATCAAAGAGAATATTGATCCGGCGATTTACAATGCGTATATGGATGGAATTGAGTAAGAAAAGAAAATGAAATTCCCGGCTGCGGGGCACTGAAAAACAGTGTTTCGCGGCCGGATTTTTTTACACAAAATTTGCCTTGCACGGTCGAAACTGTAAGACTATAATGGGTTCAGATGGTTTTTCTAAATTTATGGGAGGCAAAAAAATGATTTTTAAACACATGGACCGGATTGTATTTGCAGGGGATTCCGTAACGGATATGGAGAGTGCACAGCCGGTGGGGGAAGGTTTATTTGAAAATGTCGGAAAGAGCTACGTCAGAATTGTTGAGAACATGCTGTCTGCATTTTACCCGGAGGTATACATTCGTGTGACAAACTCCGGTATCAGTGGAAACACAAGCCGCGATCTGCTGCAGCGGTTTGACCGCGACGTTGTTTCCCTGAACCCGGACTGGGTTTCTATTTGCATCGGTATCAACGATGTCTGGAGACAGTTCGACAGCCCGGCTATGCCGGATGTCCAGGTATCTCCGGAGGAGTACCGTTCTAACGTCGAACAGATGATTCTCTCCGTAAAAGATAACGTAAAAGGTGTTTTTCTCATGACCCCATATTATATGGAGCCAAATGCAGAGGACTGGATGAGAAAACGTATGGATACGTATGGGGCAATCTGCCGTGAGCTGGCCGAAAAATATGGCTGCTGTTTTATCGATCTGCAGGCTGTTTTTAATGATTACTTCCAATACCGTCATTCTTCCTACATTGCATGGGATCGGATTCACCCGAACCAGATCGGTGCAACCGTGATTGCGCGGGCGTTTTTGGAGAAATGCGGATTTGACTACAATCACAGACCGGGAGAGGAATAAAAACTAATATAAATACCATAACAAAAGCAGAAATTTGCGTTTTCGCGAGACGTGCAGATTTCTGCTTTTGTAACCCACTAAGCGATATCATAATTACCAGAGCTTGTCGGAATGGAAAGTTGTCGGAAGGATAGAAACTCGCACCACTGGTGCGAGAAATTAGTTGGAACAATAATATTATCATTATGGAAAAATGCAAGGATAACTTGCAGCGGGAATTTTATATTCGAATGACAAAAAGATATGGCTGGACGAAAAGAGTTTTAGCTAATTCTGTCTGAAAACGGCGGATAGAGTCGAAAAAAGAGAAAAAGAATCGGTAAAATTTTGCTTAAATTACCAAAAATAATTGCTGTTTTGGGGCGGTTATGGTATATTGTGACTATACATACATTTATGTGGCGCTGAATGGGGACATAAGAGTGAGACATAAAAGAAAGGTAACTATTCAGAACCCCATCTCGATTCCGCTTGCGCTGCATCTCGATGTTG
>OKTU01001385.1_pt1 | contig 11679 bp, 8 predicted proteins | sample 1606311 | NCBI WGS metagenome assembly OKTU01 (sample SAMEA3879557, study PRJEB24766) | human gut metagenome | biome: human-associated habitat; feature: feces | place: USA | collected 1985/1987
GAAGCGTACTATCCATGATTATATCGTATTTTATGCAAAATTAAAACGCAACAAAAATACGACTTAATCCAGAAAACCTATAATAAATCCATTAATTCTTTCAAGGAATGTATGTGATAAGTGGGAAGAAAAGGGAAAGTAGTCCGTTCCGTCACATTGTAAAAAGCCTGATGCATCCCTACTCCGTGCGCTCCGGTTATATCCGCTTCCCAACTGTCACCAATCATCAAGGATTCGCGCAATTCGGATTGAGTGGCAGACAAGGCAAAATTGAATATCGCCGGCCAAGGCTTCAACACTCCGAGATCTTCCGAAAGAATCACTTTTTTGAAATACCCGTCCACTCCTGCCGACCGCATCTTGCATGATTGCAATTCACGGAATCCATTGGAAAGGATATAGAGGTTATATTTAGGAGCAAGATATTCCAATACCTCCTTTGCATGAGGCATCAAAGTACTTTTAGTGGGAATAATCGCGAAAAAATCTTTCGAGAACTGTTCGGAAAGCGCTTCATCTTCCACTCCCACAGCCTGTAAAGGATAAAAGAAACGTTGACGGTTCAATTCATCTTTCGTTATTTTTCCTTCGCCGTACTCAATCCAAAGTTCGGTATTTCTTTGCTGATAAAGGGTATAATAATGATCGAACGAATCAAAATAACGGTCGAACGAATATTTCTGATATACTTCTTCAAAAGTATCACGGGCATTTTGAGAGAAAGCCCAAATGGTATCATCAAGATCAAAAAAGAGATTTTTATATTTCATCAGTAGTTATGCGTATATAGGAAATAAAAAAGCCAATGTGCTAATTTCTTGAATCCAGGAATCAGCACATTGGCAATTCAAAAAGGGATGTCTACCTTATTTTACCTGAATAACCAAGTATCTGGATACACTCCAGAATTCAGTAGGATTAGTAATCTTCAATGTCAACTGGCCTTTGTCATCTTTTACCAATTCATAAGAACCGGACGGATGAGTAGTCAGTAACTCAGCACGTTTAGAGTACAACTTGATTTCTTTGGTTGTACGGATATCGATTTGAGTGAAATAATCCTTATTGAAATCAGCGCTCTTCAACACGTCTCCGCTCTGAAGAATCTTTTGAGCTTTCAATTCAGATTTAGTACCGAATACGAACCAGGCAGCATTCAAGCTCTTTTCCTGTTCAGCAACGGTTTTAGCTTTCGCTTCGTTTTCTGCAGCCAACGTTTCTTTAGCAGCAGACAAGTCGCTGACAGCAGCATCCAATTCCTGGATACGGATATTCTTGGAAGCCAGTTCAGTTTGAAGTTCTTCGATACGTTGTTGTTTAGCGTTCAATTCAGCAGTCAAAGCGGCAACAGCCTTTTTCATCTGTGCAGAATTGTAATTGCTATTCTTCAACTGTGCCTGTAACTTTGCAATCTGTGCTTTGTTTTCTTCCATTTGTTTGGAGATGAATTCGATGTCAGAAGCAATCTGTTGCTTGGCGCTGGCAGAGTTTTCAGTGATGGTTCCACGTTGCAAGTCAACACGGCTTTCGGCAGCATTGATCTTACGGAAACCTTCCTGAACTTCATTGAAAGTACCCATCATATCATCCAGTTCAGCATTGCGCTGGTTCAGTTCCATCAAAAGAGAATCATTTTCAGCTTTCAGGTCTTTACTTCCACCTTTAAAGCTATCACACGAAGCTAACATGGCTACGCATACAAATAAAACAGCTAACTTTTTCATACGTTTACGTTTTACGTTTTTTAATGAAGTTATTTAATCATCTATTCCTGCTAATACTATCACAATCTCGCCCCGGGGTTCGGTGGCGGTAAAGTGTTCTATCAATTCAGCCAAACTGCCCCGAACTGTTTCTTCGTGGAGCTTGGATATTTCACGCGACACGGTTGCCTGACGTTCAGCACCGAAATATTCGGCAAACTGTGTTAACGTCTTCAACAGACGGTGGGGTGATTCATAAAACACCATCGTGCGGTGTTCTTCCGCCAATGTCTTCAGTCGTGTCTGCCGTCCTTTCTTCTGGGGGAGAAACCCCTCGAAGCAGAACTTCTCGTTCGGCAATCCCGATGCAACGAGTGCCGGAACAAAAGCGGTTGCTCCCGGCAAACACTGCACTTCAATACCGTTGCGCACACATTCACGAACAACCAGAAATCCGGGATCGGAAATTCCAGGCGTTCCGGCATCCGAAATTAGTGCCACCGTTTCACCTGCCTTTATTCTATTAACAACACTTTCCACCGTTTTATGTTCATTAAATTTGTGGTGGGATTGCATTGCATTCTTTATTTCAAAGTGTTTCAACAAGATACCGGAAGTACGTGTATCCTCCGCCAAAATCAGATCGACCTCTTTCAGGACTTTGATAGCCCGAAAAGTCATGTCCTCCAGATTCCCTACCGGCGTAGGCACCACATATAGCTTTCCCATCTTGTTTTTGTTTTATGCTGATTGATTAAAAAATTTCTTTAGTAGTTCCAGAAAGTCGTTCACCGCCTCTTTTTCTTCATTCAATTCGACTTTCGAGGACAGAAATGCGACCGCAGTCTTGTAGGAACTCATTACTGATATCTGTTCGATAACCCGATTCATCAAATCAGTGTTGCCTCCGAACAGTTCACGAGAAAAACGGAAAGAATCATTCAAGCTGATAGCATGTCGCAAGCCGGCAGACAGTTTGAGACTTTCTCCCAACACAGCCGATTTAGGTTCTTCCTCTTTCACAACAGTTTCAACGACAGGTTCCTCAACAAGTGCTGATTCCTCTGTTTTCCCTTCTTCTGTTACCGCTACGACTGGTTTCTCTTCCGCAACAATAATCTCTTCTTCCTCATCTTCTTTCACAACAACAGATTCAAGAGATTGTATAATACTAGGTGAATCTACTTCAGACCCGGCAACTTCATCCTCCTCTCCTGCTGTCTCTTCCACAGCTGACGGAGAAATTACCTGAACAGCATCCACTTCCTGCTGCAGTTCATCCAAACGTCCCTGCATCCGTGTAATGCTCCGCTTCAACAGTTCAGACAAAGTCGGAGTCGGCTCCTTGGTAAATGAATCCATGAGATACTTCAACTCATGAACATCCAACTCAATATCTGTTAATAGCTTCTGTTTCATGTCAGTCCATTGTTTATACGGTGCGAATGTAGGAATAATTTATGCAATAACTTAAAATAATGGATAATTTAACAGTTCTTGCATATTAAATTATGTACTAAAAAACATCCCCGAATGTACTTTTCGGCAATGCAAAAAGATACATTCGGGGATATTATCCATATTATCAGAATCGACAGTATCTATTACTTATAGAAACCCAGAATTTTATCAAATAAGGATGAGTTTTCAGCAAAACCGCAGAAATACTGTGAACAGGGGCCATAAGCATATAAAAGCGTTGGAATCCCTGTATGGTCATTCGTAAAGAAATTCCCAGTTACAGTTCCGGTTTTATAATCACCGTCCAATAAAGTCAATCCTCCCGTCTCATGATCAGAGAGTACAAGTATTAATGTTTCTCCGTTTTGATCGGCATATTCGAGAGCTTTCCCCACCAAGCGGTCAAAAGACAGATATTCGTCCACCACTGTATACAAATCATTAGCGTGGCCGCCTTTATCAACTTTTGCTCCTTCTATCATGGTGAAGAAACCTTTCTTACCTGCCGAAAGACGGGTTATCACTGTATTGAAAGATTCTTCTATCACCCGAAAATTCTTTCCATAGTCATCTCCTTGCAAACAGATAACACGCTGGTTTAAAGGAACCTGACTCAGCTGGGGCAATTGGTTACAGACTGCTATATTCTTCTCCCGCAATTGCTTCGTCAACAGACTATCGTTTGCTGCAAAAGCCTCCACCGGTGCGGCTATCACCAGATCTGCAGGCGAAGTAAGCAAATCTTCCGCTATCTCTTGCCCCATGTCCCGTTCCGGTTGATGAGCATAGTAAGCGGAAGGAGTAGCTCCCGTGATTCCGTCATTACTGATGATTCCTGTCTGAACTCCTTTTGCGGCCAAAGCTTCCGTTATGTTTTGTATTTTATTACCCAGAGAGTCGGTACCGATACGGCGGTTACGGGTTTTCTGCCCGGTAGCCAATGCAGTTCCAGCTCCAGCCGAATCAGTCGTATAGTCATTTGTCGGATTCGTTTTCAACAGTCCGATATTCTTCATTTGCATCAGATTCAGCTTGCCGCCATTAGCCGTAGCCGCAGCCCACATCTGCCCTTGCCCCGCACCGCCGTCGGAGATAAGCACAATGACATTCTTAGGCATTTTCTTGCTTCCGTCATTTTTATAGGTGGGTTGATAAATCTCATGAAACTTTCCCTTGCTGGTATAAAAGTTCTTCGGATAACGTTTCAGGAAATCATCCAGCAAAGCAGGATGGTCGGTATTCAGATAGTCCAATCCTAGTTTCATAAAAGTATTCCAAGCCGTTTTGGTATCGGGACACCCCCAGAAACGTGCCGCTTTCCCTTCGGCATGAGCTTTATCTATAAACGCTTTTACCTTGTTGTAATCGGTTTCTACCATTCTTCCCAATCCGTTCCATTGAGTCAATGTCCGGAAAGAAGTACTCATCATAGGTATACGCAGGCTCTGTTCCGGCGTATAGATGAATCGGGGTCTTCCGTCGAAGAAAATAAAATCTGCGTAATTGGAAAATTCTTCCGGTGAAGGGAGAAAGCCACTGACAACCACCCGGACTGCCAAAGGATTCTTCTTTACATCAAAACAATCCCGATATTCCAATAGTTGCTGTTCCAACACCTTCATTGTTTCCTTATAATCTGTTTTCAAGTCAATCAGTAGCTGGAAGCTCTTTCCGTTCGGGTAACCGGAGCCGCCATTCATTTCAAATTGTTCCCTGATCGGATTCAAATAAAGATTCCGGAGTTTACGGGCTTTATTAATTTCATTCTCTTTATGAGCCACATACAACTCTCCGTCTACCAGAAACACATCAGCTTCGATAGAAGCACACCGTGCGGAGTATGCAGTATAAAAAGGTACATTCTGCAAATAATCATTATGAGAATGTACATTCTCGACTGAAGAATAAACACGTGATTGAGCCGACAATAAACAAAAGGCCGACACGATCCACATTCCTACGATACTATATAACTTTTTCATTCTATCTATCATTTATCGATAAACATTTGTATTCCATTTCTGAGGTTGAAACCATACCATATCTGTTTCATTCACCATGCGTCCGATTTTCTCATTTGTCCATGAAATCAGATTCGGGTTGTTCTGCTCGTTATCCGAATAGATATAGCGCACGGGAATAGCACTTGATACCGATGTACCGACCTTCAACTCCGGATACCCGGTACGCCGCCAATTTGCGAATGCCTCAAAACCATTCAGAAAACTATCAATCCATGCCTGTGTACCTATTTGTTTCAATGCTTCATTCTGAGCTGTATTCAATGCCACATCCGGACGTGCCAGATAGACGTCCACGTCATCAGAAGAAATAGCAGCCCACTTCTGCATAGAAGCTCTGATACCTTTGGCATATTCATCGGCTGCATTCCCTGTTATCATACCTCGGATAATCGCTTCCGCTTTCAGAAACTGAAGTTCAGCAAAAGTCATCACGAAAGCACGGCTTTCGCTTCGGATCGTACTGCTCAATACTGAATAATCATCCTTATCAATCTCATTCTGCTCTGCCGCACTCAGTCCCGCCGGTTGCCCGCGATAGACAAAAGGTACAGAAGCATTTGCCCGATGTGCTTCAAAAGAATGCTTTGTCGGAGCAACATAAACCGGTAAACGAGGATCATCCTTGGTTTGCAGAGCATCTACTATGGCTTCACTTACCCGGAAATTATCTCCGAATATAACACCCGATCCGTCAGAAGGCAGGTTTTTAGGTTGTATATACCACTTGTAGAAATCAACGGTATTGTTATACACCAGTGTTGCCTGGTCGTCAATAGAAGTAAAGACGGGATATTCCTGTGCATTGTTGAAGATCGCAGCTATATCGGCAGACACATCTTTCTTCGCCGACTGGCGCATCAGGATACGTACTTTTAAAGAATTTGCATATTTACGCCATTTCACTGCATCTCCATTAAAAAGAATATCGTCACTAATAGTAGCGTCAGCCTTTAATGACTTCAATAGCTGATTTGCAGTTTCAAGGTCGGCAAGCATTAATCGATACACTTCCTTCTGTTCCTGATAATGCGGAAATTCCAATCCGCTGACATCTCCTTTTCCAGCTTCATTATACGGAATATCACCATACGCATCCGTCATCAATGAGAGAACATATACTTTACAGATCAATCCCAATGCCTTATACTGAGGCTGATTGTTTTTCTCTGCAATATCAAGGATCTGATTAATATCCTTTACACTACGCATCGGAGCATTCCATTCTTCGCGGAAAGAAGCCCCGGTTATATTGAAACGCCCGAAACTTTCGTTACTTCCTCCGATATAGTTAATGTGTTGGATAAACTGTCCGGCAGCTCCATTGCCACTACCCGTCATTGAAGAAACAGCAGTACTGATAACAGTCGGCAAAAGAAGATTGGCAGGAACAGTCGGGGGATTATTGGGGTTGACATTAATCTCTTCGAAGTCACTACAACCACACACCAGTAGAAATGCGGCAAGCAACAAAGTTATTTTATTTCTTTTCATGATTTCTGTTGTTTATTAGAGAGTTACGTTAAGATTGAATCCAAAGCTTCTGGTAGAAGGTAAAGACATTGTTTCTATCCCTTTCAGTTGCCCATCGTAAGAAGCAACTTCCGGATCAATGTTGGGGACATCCGTCCAGATAAAGAGATTACGTCCGAAAGCTGATACAGAGACGTTTTTCAACGGAGTATTCTTCAGCCATTTCTTTGGAAGGGTATATCCGATTTTCAGTTCACGCAGCTTCACGTAAGAAGCGTCGAAGGTGGCAATCATATCGTTGTCATAGTACGCCTGCACGTAGTTTCTCACCGGTACAGCCACTGTATTCTTCTGTCCCGTTTCCACATCGATACCGTCTGCTACAATCATTCCGGCTCCGTCAGCATCACGCCATGCCAGAGATTCTTTCAACGAACCATTTCTCATCCCTTCAATATAAGTACGTGAGTAAACAGAACCTCCGTGCTGAAATCCGAAAAGCGCACTGAACGTCCAGTTCTTATATTTGAAATCCGTACCAAGACCACCCGTCCAATCAGGATTCACATTTCCCAAATATCCCCAGTCACCGTTTTCTTCTACCGGCAGGCCGTTTTTCAGTTGCAGTTGTCCGTCTTTGTATACCAGATAATCACCGTAAAGAGAACCATAAGAACCATCGCCCTTAGTGTTTTCAGTACGTAATTCCAGAGAGGCCCACCGTTCAATTTGGCGAATACGTGAGATTCCTTTATCTTCCGCCAAAGCAACTACTTTGTTCTTATTCTTGGAGAAGTTGAAGTTCAAGCTCCATTCAAGGTCTTTGGTACGCACAGGAACCACGTTGACCATTAACTCTATTCCCTGATTAGTCATCTTTCCAACATTCATCAGTTTCGTATCATATCCGGCAGACGGATTCAGCGTGATCGGAATAATCAAATCAGTAGTAATACTTTTATAGTAAGCCACATCGATCCCTACGCGGCTATTGAAAAAGCGAAAATCACCACCAAACTCGTAGGATACTACTTTCTCCGGTTTGATATCCGGGTTTGGATAGTTATTATTGGCAGTTGCAGTAGAGTTACCTCCCCACCCTTGAGAAATGATAAAGTTGGAAGCCGTCTGATAAGGTTCCAAATCCCGACGTACCATAGAGGTACTTGTTCTTACTTTGGCAAATGTCAGGATATTGCTCCTTATATCGAACAAGTCTGTCAGCACAGCACTCAGAGAAGCCGAAGGATAGAAATAAGAATTATTTTTCTTGGGCAACGCGCTTGACCAATCGTTTCTTCCTGTCAGATCAAGAAACAATCCGTTCAAATAGCTGAACTGTGCCGTTACATACAAACTGTTCACCTTCTTCTGTGTAAGAGAATTACCCGCAAGAATCGGTTTAGCATTATTTGTCAGGTTGTATACCCCGGGAATAGTCAGTTCCGGTGCAATGGCCCCCAGTCGCTTGGATATCTGGTTCATCATATTTCCTCCGGCAGAAATACTGAACCCGAAGTTTCTTACAGCCTCATCCGGCAGACGGTAACTCAACAGAAAGTCATTGTTTATTTCCATAAAAGAAACGTCATCTTCCTGATAATAACCGTTGAAGAAAGATTGTGAAGTTACGGCATGACGCATCGTTCTCTTGTCCGAATATACATCAAGCCCCGAACGGATTTGTAAAGACAGCCCCTTGAGAATATCATATTTCAAACGAAGATTTCCGTAGACACGATCGCGGGTATTTCCGTTGAGATTATTGTAGACCACAAAATAAGGGTTGTTGATTCCTGTAGACGTTTCATCACCGATAGGTGTATTCTGGGCTACATTTTCTTTTCCATCACGCCACTGCTGCTGCAAGGAATTCAGACTGACATTTCGCGGCATTTTCAAGAAAATAGCCATGATGTTGTCAGCGTTCTTCGCTCCCGTACTTGCCCGGTTGTCGCTGTTGGTATGTACATAGTTCATAGTCACATCGGCACGCAACTGTGGAATGATCTGATATCCGGCAGACAAACCTATCGTATTCTTCGCCAGCCCGGTATTAGGGACAATACCCTTCTGCTGATTATTAGTATACGTCAAGCGATAATCCAGTTTATCGTTCGAGTTACTCAGCGTGATTGTATTAGAGATATTATGTCCCGTCTGAAGGAAATCTTCCAATTGATTACCTCCGGACACAAAAGGGATTGCAATCCGGTTTCCGTTATCATCCAACGGAGAGTCAAACTGAGTAATAAGCTGCCCGTTCATTGCGGGGCCCCAGTTGGCTACGTCCTTATCGTTCACACCACCTCCGGCACCGTCAACATAAGCGTATTTTCCTTCCATCCCCTGGCCGAAACTGTTCTGAAATTTCGGAAGCCGAAGGGCAGTCTCAAAAGAAACGGTAGAGCTATATGTCACTCCAAGTCCTTTTTGCCCTTTCCCGCTTTTGGTGGTAATCAGAATCACTCCGTTAGCGGCACGTGCACCGTAAAGAGCCGAAGCGTTCGGACCTTTCAGAATAGAAACACTCTCAATATCTTCCTGATTTATCTCTCCGGCAGCGTTTCCGTAGTCTACTTCAGCTTCACCTGATGTAAAATTAGGATTATTGTAGTCCTGGCGTCCGGTGAAACTTCGAGTAGACTGCTCATTGTTATTACTAATAGGCACACCGTCTACCACAAATAAAGGAGAGTTGTTATAGTTGTATCCGCCCACGAAGTTTTGACCACGTATCTGAATACTCGAAGAAGCTCCGATGCCACCAGAAGAATTCGTAATCTGCACACCTGCAATACGGTTGCTCAACGCGTTCACAAAATTGGATTCGTGCGCTTGCACCACTCCGTCACCTCCCAACTTCTGTACCGAATATCCCAATGATTTAGCCTCGCGGGTGATACCCAGGGCAGTAACCACGACTTCCCCAAGCACTTTGGTATCCTCTTCCATTATCAGACTGACAATCTCTTTTTCCGGTTTAAACACAACCTTTTTGAACCCTACACAAGCAGCCTCCAGTTCGCCTATCTTGTTCATAATCTTCAATACGAAGTTACCATTGACATCCGTTATGGTACCATTAGTTGTTCCTTTCTCAATAATAGTAGCTCCGATAACGGGTTCTCCGTTCGGCGTTTTAATTTAATTATATTAATAAATAAATCCTGATTTACGGCTGCAAAAGTATCAGAGCGGATTTACAAAAGCGAGACAAGAAAGTTACAATGCCAACACTATTTTATTTCAAAAAAGTTATGCTACCTTTGTACACACATTTATTTAATCAAGGAAGCACGAAATCATATCATGGTATTATTCTCAGAAGATCATATACAAGAGACTAAAAGAAGAGGTAGAATCGAAGTTATCTGCGGCTCCATGTTTTCCGGAAAGACGGAGGAACTAATTCGTAGAATGAAAAGAGCCAAGTTTGCCCGCCAACGTGTGGAGATATTCAAACCAGCTATCGACACCCGTTATTCGGAAGAAGATGTGGTTTCACACGATAGTCACTCTATCGCTTCTACTCCTATCGACTCATCGGCAAGTATCCTGCTATTCACTTCCGAAATAGATGTAGTGGGTATTGACGAAGCTCAGTTTTTCGACAGCGGACTAATTGATATCTGCAACCAGCTTGCCAATAATGGTGTACGTGTCATCATCGCCGGACTGGATATGGACTTCAAAGGGAACCCTTTCGGACCAATGCCTCAGTTATGCGCCATTGCAGACGAAGTATCAAAAGTGCACGCTATCTGTGTGAAATGCGGACAGTTGGCTTCTTTCTCGCATCGCACGGTGAAGAATGACAAACAGGTTCTTTTAGGAGAAACAGCAGAATATGAGCCTCTCTGCAGGGAGTGTTATCTCCGTGCGCTCGAAGAGGACGGACAAAAAATATAAACTAACAATTACATATATGGAAAGGAAAAAAATAACATTCGACAGTTTTATACGTGGTGCCATCGGATGTGTATTGGTGGTAGGAATATTAATGCTGGTGGAACGACTGAGCGGAGTGTTATTGCCCTTCTTTATTGCGTGGCTGATCGCTTACATGGTTTATCCGCTGGTCAAATTCTTCCAATACAAGCTGAAGTTGAAAAGTCGTATCGTCTCTATCCTCTGTGCATTATTCCTGATTACAGTTGTCGGAGTATCCTTATTTTATCTGTTAGTACCGCCAATGATTTCGGAAATCAGCAGAATGAATGACTTGCTCGTGACTTACCTCACCAACGGTGCCGGCAACAACGTCCCTCAAAATCTTTCCGAGTTTATCCATGAGAATATCGACCTTCAAGCGCTCAACCGTATATTAAGCGAGGAGAATATTCTTGCAGCTATCAAGGATACCGTGCCCAGGATGTGGGCTTTGCTTGCAGAATCTCTCAATATTCTATTTAGCATTCTTGCGTCCTTTATTATCTTATTATATGTTATTTTTATATTGCTGGATTATGAAGCAATAGCCGAAGGGTGGTTGCACCTGCTTCCGAACAAGTACCGTACATTTGCCTCCAATCTGGTTCATGACGTGCAGGACGGTATGAACAGATATTTTCGTGGTCAAGCTTTGGTGGCATTTTGCGTAGGTATCCTGTTCAGCATAGGTTTCCTCATTATTGATTTTCCAATGGCTATCGCTCTGGGACTTTTCATCGGTGCTCTCAACATGGTTCCTTATCTGCAAATCATAGGTTTCCTTCCCACTGTATTGCTAGCTATCCTCAAAGCAGCGGATACGGGGCAGAATTTCTGGATTATCATTGCGTGCGCATTAGCTGTCTTTGCTATCGTACAAATTATACAGGATACTTTTCTCGTCCCCAAAATTATGGGAAAGATTACCGGCCTAAATCCTGCCATTATCCTTTTATCACTTTCTATCTGGGGCTCATTAATGGGAATGTTGGGAATGATTATTGCTTTACCGTTAACAACTTTAATGCTCTCTTACTACCAACGCTTTATTATCAACAAAGAAAAGATAAAATATGATGAAGTAGAAA
>OKTU01001391.1_pt1 | contig 11649 bp, 9 predicted proteins | sample 1606311 | NCBI WGS metagenome assembly OKTU01 (sample SAMEA3879557, study PRJEB24766) | human gut metagenome | biome: human-associated habitat; feature: feces | place: USA | collected 1985/1987
TGTTCCTTTTTCAATCTGCGCGGGCGGATCAGACAATTCTTTTCAAATCCGATCAGATCTGTTCTGCCGGCTTTTTTCAGCGCCTCTGCAACCAGATCATAGTTTTCCGGATTCCGATACTGGATCAACGCTCTCTGCAGGGCTTTCTCATGCGGATTTTTCGGAACATAGACCGGTTTCATTGTCCGCGGATCCACACCGGTATAGTACATACAAGTGGAAATGGTGGACGGCGTCGGATAGAAGTCCTGCACCTGCTCCGGCATATATCCAAGATCTCTGCAGTATTCTGCCAGTTCCACTGCTTCTTTTAACGTCGATCCCGGATGAGAGGACATCAGATACGGCACCAGATATTGCTCTTTTCCGATTTTCTGGTTCATGGCATAAAACTTTTTCGTAAAGGTCTCATACACATTGTTGGCCGGTTTTCCCATCATAGAAAGAACCGGATCTGAAACGTGTTCCGGTGCCACCTTTAACTGTCCGCTGACATGATACTCACATAATTCTTTCAAAAACGTATCATCTGCGTCCGCCAGCAGATAGTCGAAACGAATTCCGGAACGGATAAAGACTTTCTTCACTTTCGGAACTTTTCTCAGCTTTCGCAGAAGTGCTACATAGTCTTTGTGATCTGCATTCAGGTTTTTGCAAGGTGTCGGGAACAGACACTGCTTTGTCTTACACACGCCTTTGGTCATCTGCTTTTCACAGGATGGATGCCGGAAATTTGCTGTCGGACCGCCAACATCATGAATATATCCTTTAAAGTCCTTATCTTTTGTAATTTCTTTTGCTTCTTCAATCAGAGATTCATGACTTCTTACCTGGACAATTCTTCCCTGATGGAACGTCAATGCGCAAAAACTGCATCCTCCAAAACATCCTCTGTTGCTGATCAGACTGAATTTAATCTCCTTGATTGCAGGAACTCCGCCTTTTGCCTCGTAAGACGGATGGTAAGTCCTCTGATAAGGAAGGGAGTAAACATCATCCATCTCCATCTGTGTCAGTGGTGTTGCCGGCGGATTCTGTACTACATACAGATGTTCAGAATACGGTTCTACAAGACGTTTTCCGTTAAATGCATCCGTATTCAGATACTGTGTGTAAAAGCTGCGGGCATAATTCATCTTGTCCGCTTTGAGGTCTTCAAAGGACGGAAGGATTTCCGCATCATAAATACTGTCTAATGATTTTGCTTTTACAACCGTACCGGCTATATACGTGATATCCTCAACCGGTATCCCGGCATCCAGTGCTTCTGCAAGCTCTATGATCGAATGTTCTCCCATTCCATAAGAAATCACATCTGCACCCGAATCGAGCAATACAGAACGTTTCAGCTTGTCTGACCAGTAATCATAGTGTGCCATTCTTCGAAGACTTGCTTCGATACCGCCCAGAATGATCGGTGTCTTTTTATAAGTCTGACGAATCAGATTTCCATAGACTACGCAGGCATAATCCGGTCGTTTTCCCATCTCGCCGCCCGGTGTATAGGCGTCTGTCTTTCTTCTCTTTTTGGATACAGAATAATGATTTACCATAGAATCCATGTTTCCTGCAGAGACAAGAAATCCAAGTCTTGGTTCTCCGAACACCTGCACGCTCTCCGGCTTACGCCAGTCCGGCTGTGCAATGATCCCAACACGATATCCTCTGGATTCCAGAAGACGTGTAATGATTGCGTGACCAAAAGATGGATGATCGACATAGGCATCTCCTGATACATAGACAAAATCTACCTGATCCCATCCTCTCTCTTTCATCTCTTCTCTGGTAATTGGTAAAAAATTTCCTTTCATGCTTTCTCCCTGTTTAACGTAATAATGAACAGTCACGCAATGCTTCCAGTTCCTGTCCTGTTAATTCTCGATATTCTCCTAATGCAAGCCGCGGATCAAGTACAAGGCTCCCCATCTGCAGGCGTTTCAGATAAATAACCTCTTTTCCGACTGCATGGAACATTCGTTTCACCTGATGAAACTTTCCCTCTCTGATCGTCAGTCGGATTTCAGAAATCTCTTCTCTTTTCAGAATTTCCAGATGAGCCGGAAGTGTCGGTTTCTCTTCCCCGATTTCAAGTCCTTCTGCAAATCTTCTCACATCTTCTTCCGTAACTTTTCCATCGATTCTGGCGAAATAAACTTTATCTACATGCTTCTTCGGTGACAAAAGCTGATGTGCAAGTTCGCCATCATTTGTGATCAGCAAAAGTCCCTCTGTGTCTTTATCTAATCTTCCGACAGGAAAGAGATCCTTTCTCTGCTTTTCATCAATCAAATCTAATACAGTACTGTCGTTTTTATCTTCCGTTGCAGAAACCACCCCGGCTGGCTTATTTAACATGTAATATTCATATTCTGCATAAGCAACCATCTGTCCCTGGTAAAACACATGATCTTTTTCTGTGTCAATCTTGATTTCCGGACGTTTTACCGTCTCTTCATTAACTCGAACCTGTCCTTTTGTGATTGCTTTCTTCACTTCTGTACGTGTTCCGATTCCCATGTCTGCCAGATATTTATCCAGTCTCAGTTTCATGAGTTCCACCGCCATCCCGGAAGGTACTTATTCTTAAGCATCTGATTCACAAGCTTTCCAAAACCAAGCGGATATCCATCCACACAGATCAGATACCATCCCTTGTCTTTCGGCTTCACAAGATCCTCCACATCCAAAGTCTCGCCTTTCAGATATTTCATAACGCGTTCGTCTTCTAATGGAAGATCGATCACCTGATCATATTCTTCCTTTTTCAGATTCATCGCCAGTGCCTGACTCGGCTCAAAACGATTCTTCTTCAGTTCACCCATCAGTAGGCCTGTTCTTAAGAAACGGATTCCACGAAGTGTCGGAAGTCCTTCCGGCATATAATACACTTTCTCTCCACGCAGATCCATGCGAGAGGAATCGAATTTTCGATCAATATGACCAAGAAATTCTTCCAGTTCTTCCGGAAGCTTCTTGTTCTTCCCACTCTCCGGAAGTCTCTTTCCTTCTTCCTGTTTTTCACCCTTTTGAAGAAGTGCGAGGAAATGTCCTTCTCCCTTCATACGATGAGGGAAAATACGAACCGTCTTTTCAAGTTCCGGATTCTTGCTTTCTGTCACCTGCGGCATTCCATCTGCAAATCCTTCGTAACCTTCCATCTCACAGATCTTAAATTCCGGGTATTCCTGAAGCAGATATTCAATCGTCTGTTCATTCTCTTCCGGTGAAAATGTACAGGTGGAATAAAGCAGCATTCCACCCGGGCGCAGCATCTGGGCTGCCTGTGTCACAATGCTTCTCTGGATCTTTGAAAAAAACTCCGGTCCGTGTTCTTCCCATGCTTTCACCATCTTTTTCTCTTTACGGAACATGCCTTCCCCGGAACAAGGTGCGTCGATCAAAATCTTATCAAAATACTCTGGGAAATAAGAAACAAGCTTTCCAGGCTCTTCACTTAAGATGAGCACGTTTCCGATTCCAAATAATTCAAGATTCTTCAAAAGTCCCTTCGCTCTGGAACTGCTCAGATCATTCGCAGCCAGTACACCGGTTCCTCCAAGCTTTGCCCCAAGTTCTGTAGCCTTGCCTCCAGGTGCTGCACAGACATCAAGCACACGGTCTCCCGGCTCTACCGGAAGACGATCTGCCGGTGTCATGGCACTTGGCTCCTGCAGATAATAAAGTCCTGCGAAATAATATGGATGTTTCGATGGCTGGATATTATCTCCATCATAATAGAATCCATTATGGATCCACGGAACCGGCTCTAACGGCCAAGGTGCGATCTTCAGGAAATCTTCCACAGAAATCTTCGCTGTGTTCACGCGCAGACCATAGTGACGCGGTTCATCATAACATGCCGTATATGCTTCATATTCAGAACCAAGAAGATCCTTCATTTTCTCTTCAAATACTTTTGGTAAATTCATATTTATTGTTTGCTCCTTTGCGATATCAAGATCAAAATACTTTACATTTAACTATATCATATTTCCATAGCTCCGGTATAGTTTCTTTTTTCTTTTCATAGAATATTTTTGTAAAAGGAGGTTTCCTATGCTTCTGGCTCTCATACTGCTTTCACTGTTTTTTACGATGCTACTCTTTCCTGAAACTGTATTTCAGGGAGCTTGTGATGGCCTGCTTCTCTGGTATCAGATTCTGATACCGACCCTTTTTCCTTATCTTATTGTCACAGGACTTTTATTGAAAACAGATGGTGCTGCTGTTGTCTCCCGTCTGCTTTTCCGTCCTTTCCATCTGCTCTTTGGAACTTCTTTCTATGGAAGTTTCGCCGTTCTGTCCGGCTTTTTATGCGGTTATCCAATGGGCGCAAAAATCATTGCCGACCTTCTTCTTCAAGGAAAAATTTCTCTTGAAGAAGCTTCTTACCTGCTGTCCTTCTGTAATAATGCAAGTCCATCTTTTATTATTACTTTTCTTGTTTCAAATACAATTCATCAGAAAGCTTTCTGCATTCCCGCTTTACTGCTTCTTTTCGGAACTATGATCCTCTTAAGCTTTCTTCAACGGATTCTAAGACATTTCATCAAAAATAAAGATTGGATTTTCCCGGAAATGTCCGAAGTTTTCACACAGGAGAATTCCATTTTTTCAAAACCACTGACGCACAAAATGAATTTCTCCGTGTTAGAATCTTGTATCCTGAACAGTTCAGAAACGCTTGTAAAAGTCGGAGGTTACCTGATGATCTTTTCTGTACTTCTTGCATTATTGGAACTTCTGCCGATTCGTTCACCTGGTTTTCTTCTCCTGAAATCTTCTCTTGAGATGACAAACGGAGTTCTTCTCCTGTCTCAAAGTCTTTCCCACCCCCAGGTTCTTTATCCGTTGCTTCTCGCACTTACCTCTTTTGGTGGATGGTGTTCCGTTGCCCAGACACAATCCATGATTGCCGGTACAGGACTTAAACTTTCTTCTTATATAATACAAAAACTGACCGCCGCACTGGCAGTCAGTCTTTTGACATTTCTCTATCTGAAATTTTTATAATACAATGTAATGACTACCTCAGGTCTCCCTGTCCATTCTCATCATAATATCCGTCATCGGATGGAACTTCAAGTTCTGAACGGTTAGAGCGGACTGTATCGTAGCACTCCTGTAAAGAATTGATCAATCCGTCATACTTTGTTGTATAACTGTCCAAAGTATGTCCGATAATGCTTTCTGCATTTGCAAGAAGATCATCTGTATACTGGATCGCACCAACACGGATTGTATTTGCATCCATTGTTGCGTTATCAAGAATCTCCTGTGCCTGTGCTGTTGCCTGAGTTACGATCTCATTTGCCTGAGCATATGCCTGCTGCATGATCTCATGCTCACTAACAAGCTCTGTTGTCTGAACCTGTGCTTCCTCGATCATTGCATCTGCTTTTGCCTTTGCATCAGCAAGAATCGCATCTCTGTTCGCAATAATCTTCTGATAACGTTTGATCTCATCCGGTGTCTTCATACGAAGTTCGCGAAGTAATTCATCCAGATGTTCCTTATTTACAATAATCTTTGTTGTAGACAACGGCTGAAACTTACAATCTCTGTCTATATATTCTTCAATTTCTTCAATGATCTGTTCAATACGGCTGCTCATTGTTACACTCTCCTTTTTTCTTTCATCTTTTCTCTGAGTGCGATCTCGACGGCTTCCGGCACAAACTGTGATACGTCTCCCCCAAAAGCAGCAATCTCCCGCACTGTAGTCGAACTTAAGTAAGAATATTCTATACTTGTTGTCAGAAACATGGTCTCTATATCAGGCTTCATCCTCTGATTCGTCTGCGACATCTGCAGCTCATATTCAAAATCGGTAATCGCACGTAATCCCCTGATAACCACATCTGCACCTATCTGTTCCGCAAAGTCTACCAGCAATCCATCAAATGGTATAATCTCAACATTCGGCAGATCTTTCGTCACTTCCTTTAACATTTTAACACGTTCTTCTACAGAAAACAACGGCATTTTTGCTTTATTATTCAGTACTCCGACAATTAATTTGTCTACGATTTTACAAGATCTGCAAATGATATCATAATGTCCACGGGTAACGGGGTCAAAACTTCCCGGATAAATTGCTTTTAACATACTTCTTCCTTTCCGGCTTTCTCAATAAATACATGCTTGTTTGTCTTATATCTCTTCTCTTTGATCAAAGAATATCCCAATTCTGGAAGATATCCAAAATCTGTATCTAACGAAGCTTCTACGATGATCACCGTATCTTCATAGATCAGATCCGATCCTGCAAGGTATTCCAGAACTCTTTTCTCAAATCCCATATTATACGGTGGATCCATGAATACAAAGTCAAAAACCTTTTCACCTTCCAACTGATATAATGCGTTCATCACATCCTTTGTCAGTGTAAGTCCCTTCTTCTCCAGACGTGTGAATTTCAAATTCTCCTTGACACATTCCATCGCCTTAGGATTTTTCTGAGAGCCTCTATTCCGATTCCGCCACTTCCTGCAAACAAATCAAGGAAAATACAGTCATACATCTGCGGACTTATCATATTAAACAAAGTCTCTTTGATCCGGTCCGTTGTCGGTCTTGTCTCTATCCCCTCAAGAGTCTTCAGTTTTAGGCTTCTTGCGCTTCCTGCAATTACTCTCAAATATCGACACCTCCTGTCATTAACTATGGTGAATTTTAGCAGAAAAAAGCACCCGGGTCAATGCCGAGTGCTTTTCTCTTTTTCATTTCTTGTGTTCTTTTTACTGTACATGACAGTTTTTGAACCGCTTTTCTGTCTGATGCAGACCGCTTCTGCAGACGATTTTTCTTCGCCTGTTACTTTTCTGCCATCTGCTTCTCCTGCTGTTCAATCATCTTTTTAACCATATAACCGCCGACAGAACCATTCTGTTTTGATGTGAGGTCTCCATTGTAGCCGTCTGTTAACGGAACTCCCAACTCGGATGCTACTTCGTACTTGAACTTGTTCATAGCTCCTTTCGCCTCAGGTACTGCTGTTTTGTTAGATGAACGACTTGCCATGATCTTTTTCCTCCTTTTGCATTTTGTAACTTTACTATTTAGCTTTGTTACGCTGTTAGTATGTGGAGGAAAATTAATTTTAAACTGGTAACTTCTGGCAATCACTGATGCAGCCGAATTGCTCCATTGCTGTACAATTGCTGTAATCCGCAAACATCACAATGTTGTTTCCAGCATGATCTCATCCAGTTTTATCCGTAAATGTTCTTTCAATTTGCAATGCTCAGGGAATTCCAGTTCCGGATCGTCCAGAAGAAGTCTGTCTGCCTCTTCACTTGCGTTTTGAAGCAGCTTTGCATCTTGAAATACATCGGCAACTTTAAAATCAAGCACACCACTCTGCCGGATTCCAAAAAGATCCCCCGGGCCACGCAGTCGGAGATCTTCACTTGCAATAAAGAAACCATCATTTGAATGATTCAGGATATCTAACCGTTCCTTCGTTTCTTTTGATTTCGATGCTGTCATGAAAATGCAATAGGACTGATACTTTCCACGACCAACCCTTCCTCTCAACTGATGAAGCTGCGCCAGCCCGAAACGTTCTGCATTTTCAATCATGATCACTGTCGCATTCGGCACATCAATTCCCACTTCAACAACTGTTGTTGAAACAAGCACCTGGATTTCATTTTTTCCAAATGCATTCATCACTTCATCTTTCTCTTTTTCCTTCATCTTTCCATGCAGAAAGCTGACATTGATTGAATCTCCCAACGTTTCTGAAAGCATCTCGCAATAATCGATAACATTTTCCGCTTCCATTGCTTCACTTTCTTCAACCATTGGACAGATCACATAGCACTGACGTCCTTGTGCCACCTGTTTTCTTATGAATTCATAGGCCTTCGGACGATATCCTGTATCCACAACACAGTTTTTGATCGGAAGACGGTTCTTCGGGAGCTCATCGATCACAGAAATATCCAGATCACCATAAAGAATAATTCCAAGTGTTCTCGGGATCGGTGTCGCACTCATTACGAGAATGTGTGGCAGGTTTCCTTTACCTGCAAGCATTTCTCTTTGTTTTACGCCAAAACGATGCTGTTCATCCGTCACCACAAGTGCCAGATTGTGATAGATTGCTTTCTCCTGGATCAATGCGTGTGTTCCTATAATAATTGATGATTCCCCACTCTCAATCCGGGCATAAGCTTCTCTCTTTTCTTTTGCTTTCATAGATCCGGTCAAAAGTTCTGCCCGCAGTGGGATCTGATACTGTTCCAACATGTCTTTGATATTTTCAAAATGCTGTCTTGCAAGTACCTCTGTCGGTGCCATTAACGCTCCCTGATAGCCGTTCAATCCTGCAAACAGTAATCCAAGAACTGCTACGATTGTTTTACCTGATCCAACATCTCCCTGAACAAGTCTGGACATGACATATTGACTTTTCATGTCTTTCTGCATATCATCCCATACCCGCAGCTGCGCAGCCGTCAGTTCATACGGCAGTTGTCTCAGGAATTCGCTGATTTGAGGCTGATCTTCAAAATGGAATCCGTTCTTCATCCTGTCCTGTGTATTTTTAATCTGGCGCAGAGAAAGAATAAAAACAAGAAATTCCTCAAAAACGAATCGTTGTCTTGCCGCAAGAAATGCTTCTTTATTCTCCGGGAAATGCATCTCCCGCACAGATTGTTCATAAGGCCGGAAATGATATTTCTTCGTAAATTCATCCGGAAGAAAGTCATCCTGTTCCCGCACCTGTTCTAATGCCTGACGTAGTGCTTTGATTACTGCATTGTTTGTCAGACCTGCTGTCAATCCATAAACAGGCTGCATGGTGTTGATCTTTTCCTGATAACGGACTGCCGGATCGTAAATCTCCGGATGTTCCATCACAAGGGAATCTCTTTTCTTCACAACCCTGCCGCGGAGAACAACTGCTCCTTTTCGCCCAAGTGTATTTCTTAAAAATGGCATTCGAAACCAGATTACCTTTATTGTTCCTGTCAGATCCTTTAAATATGCAGTCGTGATCTGTCTTCCTTTTCCCGGAGAAACCTGTACACGCCCAAAAACACTGCCACAGATCGTGCAGACTTTGCCTTCCTCCACTTCACTGATCGGAACCGGTTCTCCAAAAATCTCATACCCTCTCGGATAATAATGAATCAGGTCATCCACTGTGTAAACTCCGATTTTTTCGAAGAGTTTCTCCGTTTTTTCGCCCACACCTTTGATTGTTCCAACTCCTGCTTTTTTACTCATTTATGTCTGTCTCCTAAACAAAATAACCGGAACACTTTTCCCAAATGTCCCGGTCTGTTCCTGATTTTAATACAGTACTGCTGTTCTGTCTCTTTACTGACAGTTCTCCTTATTCAACAGAAAGTACATAATAGTAGATTGGCTGTCCACCGGAATGTACATCAACATCTACATCCGGATATAAATCTTCAATCTCCTGTGCAAAGTTCTCTGCACTCTCCTCCTGTACATCCTGACCATAATACAGACTGATCAGCTCTGTGTCTTCATCCACCAGCTGTGCAAGCATCTCTTTTGTTGTCTCTTCCACAGACTGTCCGACAGCAAGAATTCCACTGTCTCCGATTCCCATGATATCTCCCTCATGGATTTCTTTTTCATCAATCTTTGTATTACGCACTGCATAGGTAATCTGTCCTGTTTTAACAGTTGTGATGCTTTCCAGCATTTCTTCTGTGTTCTCTTCAATTGTTTTTTCCGGCACATAATTAATTAATGCGGTAATTCCCTGAGGAATTGTCTTAGTCGGAATGACAATAATATTTTTATCTTCTGTCAAATCTCTTGCCTGATTTGCGGCCAGAATAATATTTTTATTATTCGGGAAAATAAAGATGTTTTCTGCATTTACATGTGCAATGGCATTTAACATATCCTCTGTACTTGGGTTCATCGTCTGACCACCTTCAATCAGATAATCTGCTCCTAAATCTTTAAAGATGGCGCTCATTCCATCTCCTACAGATACAGAAATAAATCCAACTTCTTTTTCCGGCATTTGTTCTTTTTGCATTGCAGCCATTTTTTCTGCTTCTTTTATTACTTTTTCATGATGTTCCAGGCGCATGTTATCAATTTTCATATTGGAGAGTTGTCCATAAGTCAGCGCCTTCTGAATGGCATTTCCAGGTTCATTGGTATGTACATGTACCTTGACAATCTCGTCATCTGCTACAACTACCAGTGAATCTCCAATTGACATCAAATATTCTTTAAATGCATGCTCCTCTTCGAGCGGGAACGGTTTTTCCAGCATAATAATAAACTCTGTACAATAACCAAATTTAATATTACTTTCTTCTGCCGGAGCCGGTTTAGAAACAGTTACCGCTCCTTTTGGTGCCTCAAAATCCATATTGATTTCTTTTCCAAGATATCCATCATAAGCACCCTTTAATACTTCAAGCAGACCCTGACCACCAGAGTCTACTACACCAGCTTCTTTTAAAACAGGAAGCATCTCCGGAGTCTGAGAAAGCACTTCCTGTGCATAAGCAATTACTCCTTCAAAGAACGTGTTCAAATCTTCTGCTTCTTCTGCAAGTTCATCTGCCTTTGCTGCTGCTCCTTTTGCCACGGTAAGAATTGTACCTTCCTTTGGTTTCATAACTGCTTTATATGCAGTTTCGACACCTTTTTCAAACGCTTTTGCAAAAATTGGTGCATCCACCTCTTCATACTGCTCAATTACCTTCGCAAATCCTCTAAGAAGCTGAGAAAGAATAACACCTGAATTTCCTCTTGCCCCACGAAGAGACCCTGACGCAATCGCTTTTGCCAGTGTTTTCATAGATGGTTCAGAAAGTGCATTGACCTCTGAAGCAGCTGACAAAATTGTAAGTGTCATGTTCGTTCCGGTATCTCCATCCGGTACTGGAAATACATTCAGTTCATTAATCCATTCTTTTTTGGCCTCCAGATTCTTAGCGCCGGCTAAAAACATTCTGCCAAGCATCTTTGCATCAACGGTATTGGTATTCAAAACAAGTTTCCTCCTTAATTAATCAATTACTCTAACACCCTCTACAAGGATATTAATTTTTTCTATTGTCAGACCGGTAAATTCCTCTACCTTGTATTTCACATTGCTAATCAGATTGTCTGATACAGCGGAGATACTTACACCATATGCCACAATCACGTGAAATTCAAGGGTGATTTTATTATCGGTAATTCCAACATTAATTCCATGTTTCAGGCTGTCTCTTTTAAGAAGCTTTACAAGCCCATCCTTCATACTTACCGCTGCCATGCCTACAATTCCAAAACATTCCACTGCTACGCTTCCTGCATAAGTGGCAATTACATCTGTATCAATTGCTATTTTTCCTAATCCTGTATCTACAAGTCAGACATCAATCGTGACATCAACGGTGTCATTAAAGTGGCACAGGACGATGAACGCTCTATGGTGCAGGAATTGTCCGAATATGTCATCACAAAGGAACTGCGGCGTCATTTCAATACTTTTTTGAATCACTATGAGCATTCGCTGGAGCAGCCGACCGACAAAATCGGTGTGTGGATCTCCGGCTTTTTTGGAAGCGGTAAATCACACTTTTTGAAGATGCTTTCTTATTTGCTTTCCAATCGTACCGTTGGCGGAAAAAAAGCAGTGCAGTATTTTGC
>OKTU01001396.1_pt1 | contig 11637 bp, 7 predicted proteins | sample 1606311 | NCBI WGS metagenome assembly OKTU01 (sample SAMEA3879557, study PRJEB24766) | human gut metagenome | biome: human-associated habitat; feature: feces | place: USA | collected 1985/1987
CACTTTCCAACCTGGATGCTAAACTGAGAGTTCAGATGCGTATCGAGATTTCCAAACTGCATGAAAATCTGGGCGCTACAATCATCTACGTAACACATGACCAGACAGAGGCTATGACTCTTGGTACAAGAATCGTTGTTATGAAAGACGGAGTTGTTCAGCAGGTAGATACACCTCAGAACCTGTACAACACACCTTGCAACCTGTTCGTAGCAGGATTCATCGGATCTCCTCAGATGAACTTCATGGATGCTGTTGTTGACATCAAAGGAAATGATGTAACATTAACTGTCGGAAAACATACACTGAAAGTTCCTGCATCTAAAAAACAGGCACTGATCGACGGTGGATACAACGGAAGAACTGTTGTTCTTGGTATTCGTCCGGAAGATGTACATGATTCACAGGCATTCATCAGCAATTCACCTGACAGCGTGATCGAATCTACAATCAAAGTTTATGAGCTGCTTGGAGCAGAAGTATATCTGTACTTTGACTTAGAAGGTACACAGATGACAGCCCGCGTAAATCCTCGTACAACATTAAGAAACGGAGATCACGCAGTATTTGCTCTGGATATGGAAAAGATCCACATCTTCGACAAAGAAACAGAGTTGACGATTACAAACTAATGTTTTAAAATAGTTATAACTAAAAATGACAGGGGGCTGTACGATTGTGCAGCTCCTTCTCTGTCTACCGGGAGAAACACTATGAATCATACAGCAGAATTAGAGAAAGCATTGACAGACCTCAGACATATTACCGGAATTTCTATGGAGATTCACGCAGAAACAGAAGAAGAAGTGACAAAAGCGCTGGAGCAGTTAAAGCTCCTTTCCTCCGCATACAAAGAAAAGTATAACAAGATTCATTTTCTTCAGAGCCTGATGACAGACAGCATCCCTACATATAATGTATATGACCGGGCTGCCCGTCTTCACATTGCTCCGGAAGAGCCGCGTATCCTTTATCTTCTGGAGACTTCTCACAGCCTGGACGAAGATATTTCCGAGATTTTAAAGAATCTCTTTCCATCCCAGTCAGGAGCATTTCGAATTCCGCTGACAGAAGCTTCCTGTGCCATTCTCTGTCCTGTCAGATCTCTGGCAGATTCTTCACAGGAAACTGTACATCTTACTGCCCGCATGATCGTGGATACCGTAAACGCGGAAGCTCTGGCACGTGTCCGTGTTTCGTACAGCAAGACTCTGCATAATCTGCTGGATCTCTCCACTGCTTTTCGTGAGACAAGTCTTGCACTGAAAGTCGGTAAGCTGTTCTATTCCGAACAGACGGTATTTCCATATAACCGACTTGGAATCGGACGTCTGATCTACCGTCTTCCAACTTCGTTGTGTGAGAATTTTCTTCATGAAATTTTCGGAGAGGAGATTCCACAGGCACTGGATGAAGAAACCACTGCAACCGTTAATAAGTTTCTACAGAATAACTTAAATATCGCAGAGACCTCCCGGCAGCTGCATATGCACCGCAATACTTTAATCTATCGTCTGGAGCAGATTGAAAAGCGGACCGGTCTGGATCTTCGCCAGTTTGAAGATGCCATGACATTTAAGATCGCCTCTATGGTAATGAATTATTTATATACTGAAAGGAATATACCACATGAATGACGCACTTTATGAACAATTAGTTACTCGTAAATCCCGACCTATGGACCTCGTGATCCGTATTTTGTGCATTGCCGCTCTCGTAGTCGTGCTTTGCGGAGGTATGCTTTTTATCGGTTCTCTGGCAGTTCTCGTTACGATTCTTCTCGGAGTTCTGATTTACTACTTTGTATTTCCGAAACTCGATGTAGAATATGAGTATACACTTTTGAACCACGATCTGGAAATTGACGCTATTTACAGTAAATCAAAACGCAAAAAACTCATGACTCTGGATATCCAGCAGGCTGAGATCATTGCACCAAAAAATTCTCACCGTCTTGATTCTGTACACGCAGACAAGACAAAAGATTTTTCCGCAGGTACAGGCGAAGGTACTTATGCCATTGTAATCCCGGCTGAACAGACGATGAGCTGTATCCTGATCGATCCGGATGAAAAGATGCTGGATCATATGCAGCAATGGATGGGCATGAAGATGTTCCGTGACTAATATGAAATTGAATCGCTGTAAAATGACTGAGTAAAAGTTGTTTTACAGCGATTTTTTTATTTTTGCAACTTTTTACTTTCTGTTTTTATCTAATGTGTAACAATCGATTGTAAAAAAAGCCTTTATATCGGTTTGTATCAGATCAGTCGAAATGCTCTGGAAGACGGTACATTTTCGGATGCAATGACGGTAGACGTGGCCATTGATCAAATATATGCCGAACCATCTTCTCCTGGCATGATTCCTGTAGTTGCTGAAATTCCTGTAAGTATGCAATAATGAACCATTGGCTCAAGGATATAATAAGCCCACCCTGACTCGCTAAAGTAAGGGTGGGCTTTTCATGTCTTATGGCATTATCCCTTCCAATATCTTTCCACGACTTCTACTATGATTTCCAGTACTTTTCTACCTCCTTCGCTGCATCTGACAGAGAAAACTGAAATCTTTCCTGAATTTTTACACATACAATTTCTTTCTCCATTCCCATTTCCTGAAGCAACTCTACTACGGCCTGTATGCCTTCTTGCCGGCCCTCCTGTCGCCCCTCTTGCAGACCCTCTTGTCGGCCTATTTTTAGGCCTTCTTTTCGTCCCTCTCTAAGCCCAGTCTCTTTGTAAACAGTAGAAAAATACTGGTGATCTCGAATCGCACGCTCTCTTGCTTCATATTCCAGACGCTTTTCTTCATCTGCGCTGATCCGGTTCAAATCCTCATACGCCTTCTTAATATATTCGCTTTTTTCCGCTGCCATTTCAAATTCCTCCTTGGTCTCTGCATTGATAAACTGAAGCCATTTCAGCAGCTCTGTCTCCGGATACTCATGTTTTGCCAGCTTGGGAAGTTCCAGCGTATGGATTTCATACTTATCACTATACATCTTTCTTCCCTGATCCGACCAGAAATGAAAGCGGGAATAGTATTCTTCATCATCAAACAATGTAAAATTTAAAATCCCGACATGAATACATTTTTCTAATTTTTGATAGTCTTCTCCCGGTTTTAGCTGATCCACAAACATCTTTCCCAGATAGAACAAGGTACGTTCTACCCAGTATTCACTGGATGTCACCTGGATTTCAATATCGATCTGCTCCTTATTATTTAGCAATACCCGTACATCCAGAATCCCCAGTTTATCATCTTTGTCTTTCTGACGCAGGTGGGACGGCAAAATCCTGCTCTCAACGATTTCTTCCAGATTGATCCCAAGTACTGCTGCCAGAAATGCATTGCGCACCTCTTCATCTTGCATCAGTTCTTTAAAACAGAAATCTACCTTTGGCTTCATTAAAAATTGTGTTGTTTTTTCTTTCTTCATACACACTCCTCCTTTGTTCTGATGGAAACCAGAATATTTCGGCGAGTATGTATCTATATCGTTGATTTTATTATATCTTTTGACGCGATGTTTCACAATCGCAAATACAGACAAACTCCCTCTATTCTTTTATCCATCTCTTTACTCTTTATCTGGGAATAACTTTTGAATGGCAATTCTTTGCCATATTTGAAAATTGAAAGGGACTCCTTTCAAGATTGGTTTTATTATACTTGAATTTTGATCAGGATACAATTAAATTTCCATAAATATCCTGTAAAAAGTTACTGTAAACAATAACTCTGCAAGCCACAGTAACAGAGCAGTTCCACATGGAACTGCCCTACACCACCGGAAACCAGAGTCTGATTTCCATTCCTTTTCCGTAGACTGACACTGCTTCTACTTCTATCTTTAATTCCTGTCCGATCTGCCGTACCAGATACAATCCCATCCCTGTCGATTTTTTCTGGCTGTTCTCTCCTGTAAATCCTTTTTCAAAAAGATAGCGGAGTTCATATGGTTTTACGCCACACCCATTGTCGCAGACAGAAAGGCAGACTCTGTTGTTCTCACTTCCGGAACTGATTTTCAGCTTCGGACACTTTTCGGCTTCATATCCTGTGTATTTGATGGAATTCGCGATCAGCTGACTGAGCATAAAACACAGACTTTTCCGGTCTGACAGTACGGTTTTCTCTTTCAGATCCAACTGCACCAGGATCTGCTTTTCTTCCAGATACAGACGGTATTCATCCAGCACCTCCCGGCAGCATTCTTCCAGACTTATCTCTTCAAACAAATACTCTTTATTCACTGCTTTAACCCTGGCATAATATAACATCTGCTCTACATAGGACTGCATCTGCAGTCTGACATGCTCCATTTTTTTGTATACTGTCGGTGACATCTCCTCACTTCTGTTCTCAAGCAAAAGTGTAAAAAGAGATAATGGAATTTTCACTTCATGTGCCCATAATTCTACATACCGTTCATATTCTTCTTCCTGTATCCTCCCTGCATCAGCCTGCCTGTATGCTTTTCGAAGATATACCCCGATCTCCCGCAGGATTTCCTGTTCTTCATTTCCTGCTCCCCCGATCGCAAGTCTCTCATTTTCTTCACTCGGATCCGCCAGAAATGTAAGAAACCGCTCTTTCTTTTTCTGCTCTTTCCTTACGTTCCAGATTACTGCATACAAGAAAATAATTACAAAACAACTGGTTTCCAGTCCTGCCAGAACTTTGAACTGCTCTATCCCCGACAGCCACAGAAAGAATAGCGATACCAGTTCTGTACACATAAGGATCACAAACCATATTTTTTCTTCTTTGATCTCGCTCCAGATTCGTCTGATATATTCCATATTACTGCTCTCTCTTCCACCGATATCCTCTGCCACGGATTGTTTCTATCCGATTCTCCAGACCAAGCGCTTTTAATGTCTTTTTCAGCCTTGTCACATTGACTTGAAGCGCATTTTCATCAATGTATTCGGTTGTTCCCCACAATACCTTTGAAATGCATTCTTTTTTCACCTCTGTTCCTGCATATTCCAAAAGAATTTTTAAGATCTTCCCCTGATTTTCCGGAATATGACAGGCATCTTTCCCCTGACAGACCGTATAGGTTCTGGTATCAAAAAGAAAATCGTCTCCATCCAGTAAATGTGCATTCCCCATTGCCCGTTTCAGCAGATTTTCTGTCCTTGCCAGCAGACGGTCTTTATGACACGGCTTCGTCAGATATTCGTCAGCTCCCAGCTCCAGTGCTTTCAACTCATCCTGCATTTTATCCCTGGAGGTCAGCACAAGAATAGGAAGGCTGCCTTTCTTTCGTATTTCTTTACAAAGTGCAAATCCACTGATTCCCGGAAGTCCCAGATCCAGCACTAACAAATCCGGATGCTCTGCCTCACAGACAGCACCGGTTTCTGGAAAATCCGTTACACAGCATACCTCATAGCCTGCCTTATGATAAATATTTTCCAGTTCTTCCCGAAGGAATTCATCGTCTTCTACGATCATGATTTTTTGCATGCCTGTCTTCTACTCCTGCCGTTTTCTCTGAATAAATTTCAAAATCCTGCGATTGCTTGTCTTTATAACCCCTATTATATAAGCTGTTTCTATCAGACACAAGAAAAGAAACACACTTCCTGCCATCTGCCAGAAAACTTTTACTTCCTGCACCTGTCCAATCAGCCGGAACAATGTCCAGACCCCAAACACACTACTGAAAAATGCAACGCTCAATACCAGTCCATAGTGCCACCAGATCTGAACTTTCGCACAATGACAGAGCTCTTTGTAGTTACTTCCCAGTGTAAGCAGAACGCTGTAGCGTGCCCCGGTCTTCTCCTGCTGAATTAAAAACTGAACTCCAATGAGTGTATTTGCGATAATCAAAAAAATCACAGCCAGATAGATCGTCGTATATCCCAATGCCACCTGATAAAACATATGCCGTCCGGCTGTTCCCAGATAACTTTCATAATGCAGATCGGTTGTTTTTAGACGGTCATTGACAGACATCACTGCTTTGAGCAATCCTTCCTCCTTTACCAGAACCGGATCAAGAATCCCGTTCCAGTAAGAATAGCTTCCGTCTGCTACAAAGACATCAAAAACCTCATCCGGTACAATAAAACCATACATAATCGTCAACATCCGGTCTGCCACCAGATTGTCATTGCATACTCTTGGAATGATTTCATAATCGGTCTCTTCTATCTGCACAAAGACTTTCTCTTTCAGAAGTTTCTCTACGCTCTTTGCAGTCTCATCCGACAAATATGTGGGGTGCCCGTAAATTGCCATCTGATGTTCCTTTAAGTTCAAAGGTTCCATTCCTTTTGAACGCAAAATCTCATTGTATCCTGATTCTGCGATCAAAAATGGGGATTCTTCCCAAGAATATGGATTCAATCTGTTTTTCAGACGCTCATATAATTCCTCACAGTCATATGCATATACTTTTCGCTCCTCCATACCTTCCGTAAAATCCAGATCTGTCCAAAGTAATCCATTTCGTACTTCAAACAGATTGGAAAAATATTGGTCTACTTTCTGAGATGACAGCACTTCTTCTAACGTTTCTTTTTTCTCGTCAAATGTAAAATCAATCCCTGCCGTATCCTGTTGTCCCAGTTGCCCACTCATCCCGACTCCATAGGAACAACATATGATCGCAAACAGAATCAGAAGGGAAGAAATTGCCAACGAAGATGATTTTAAAAATACCGCTTCCTGCAGCTGACGGCATGTAAATGTCCAGAGCTTTTTCCCTGGAAGTTTTCTGCATATCCTATCAAATAGATATGCCAGGCCCTGAAAGAAAAAGAATGTACCGAGTACTCCACAAAAACATAAAATTGCAGTCATACGAAACATTCGTTTTATCCCAAGTTCCGAACTCAGTATCCCGCATCCGATCCCATAGGCTACTGCCAGAAGAATGATTCCCATCATCAGCTTCACACACGTTTTTATGGGCGAAAATGCACGCTGTTTTTCTTTCTGTTCACGGGATAACAATTCATAAACCTCTTTTTTCCAAAGCTTGATGCAAAGCACAAACCGGGCAAGCATTTTAATTCCGCAAATCCCAATAACTGTCCACAATGCAGCCGAACCGGAAAATGTAAACTGATGACGCAGAATTCCAAATCCTGCAAGCTTCGCCGTAATCAGGCTTGTAAGTTCCGAGATCAGCAGCGCCCCCGGGATCCCGATCACAAGCGCATACACAATATTTCGCAGATCTTCCAGAAAAAGCATCTGAAACAGACTTCTTTTCTTCATACCAAGCATCACATAGGTTCCAAACTCATGACTTCGCCGTTCCATCTGATACTTATCCGTAAAATATACCAGGAAATAAAGCAGGCACAGAGATACCACATATAAAATCGGAATCAGCATCAGCAGCTTGTTTACAGCATCTCTCTCCATCTCTTTCAGAAAGATCATCACATCCTGATGATCCAGCGCAAGGATAATATAAAATGCCGCCACCGTGAGAATCATCGTAACAAAATACAGCGTGTTTTCCTGCCGGTTTCGTTTACTGTTTCGTCTGATCAGTTCAGAGAACATAATTGCTTCCTCCTCCCAACTGCGCCATCACGGACAAAATGCGCTCATAAAATTCCCGGTTTGTCTCCTCCCCGACTCGCTTCCGTAATTCATGAAATACTTTTCCATCCTGAATAAACAAAATTCTGGAACAAAAACTCGCAGCCTGTGCGTCATGTGTCACCATCAGAACCGCAGCCTCATCCTCTCGATTCACTCCGGAGAGTTGCTCCATCAGACTTCGTGCACTTCGGCTGTCAAGCGCACCGGTCGGCTCATCTGCCAGTACGATCTGCGGATGCAAAAGAAGCGCTCTTAATGCGGCTACCCTCTGCTTCTGTCCTCCGGACATCTGATTCGGAAACTTTTCCAGCACCTCCTCGATCTCAAAATATTCCGCCAGCTTCTGCATCCTTTTTCTGCTTTCCTTTTCCGGCATTTTGTGAATCTGTGCCGGCAAAAGAATATTTTCTCCACCCGTCAGATTATCCAGCAATTCAAACTGCTGAAACAGATACCCGATCTGTCTTCCCCGATACGCTGCCAGCTGAGCATCCGTATACATTCCGATATCCTGTCCTTTCAGAAGAATCCTACCTCGTGTAGGTCTTAAAACCGAAGCAATACAATTTAACAGCGTCGTTTTTCCCGAACCGCTGCTTCCCATAATTCCGAGGAATTCTCCCTGATATACTTGAAACGAGATTCCTCTGAGTGCCTCTGCTGCATTCTCCTTTTCCCCATATGTTTTGTACAACGATTCTATTTCCAAAATAGTACGGCTCATAATATCCCTCCCTTTCGTGATAAGAATATTATAAGCCGTATCGTGGATGAAAAACACTTACACTTTCTGTAAGAAAACTCCATCCGCTTTATGGTCTGCCATTCACAGTAAATTTTTATGAAAGCTCCAGTTTTCCGGTATATAACTGGTAATACGTTCCTTTCATTTTGATCAGATCCGCATGATCTCCACGCTCGATGATCTTTCCGTGTTCCAGAACAATAATCGCATCACTGTTGCGAATCGTAGAAAGTCTGTGCGCGATAACAAATACTGTACGTCCTTTCATCAGGTTATCCATACCCTTCTGCACAATACTCTCCGTACGGGTATCAATGCTGGAAGTTGCTTCATCCAGAATCAGTACCGGCGGATTTGCAACTGCTGCTCTCGCAATGGAAAGAAGCTGTCTCTGTCCCTGTGAAAGCTCTTCTCCATCACCGCTTAACATAGTGTCGTATCCCTTCGGAAGCATTTTGATAAACTGATCTGCATGAGCCAGTTTTGCAGCCTCGTATACTTCCTCATCAGTAGCATCCAGTTTTCCATAACGGATATTATCCATAATGGTTCCTGTAAACAAATGGGTATCCTGCAGTACAATTCCGAGGGAACGTCTCAGATCATCCTTTTTAATCTTTGTAATATTGATTCCGTCATACCGGATCTTTCCTTCCTGAATATCGTAAAAGCGATTGATCAGGTTCGTGATGGTTGTTTTTCCTGCTCCGGTAGAACCGACAAATGCCAGCTTCTGTCCCGGTTTTGCAAACAGACTGATATCTTTTAAGATCACTTTATCTTCGTTGTATCCAAATGTCACATCTTCAAAACGCATATCTCCGGTCAGTTCTGTATAAGACACACTTCCGTCTGCCGAATGTGGATGCTTCCAGGCCCACATTCCGGTTCTTTCTTTGCATTCGATAATATTGCCGTTCTCGTCTTTTTTCGCATTGACCAGTGTTACGTATCCCTCGTCTTTTTCCGATTCTTCATCGATCAGAGCAAAAATACGCTCTGCTCCGGCAAGTGCCATAACAATGGAGTTAAACTGCTGCGCCACCTGCATAAACGGCTGTGTAAAGCTCTTTGTAAACTGCAGATAAGATGCCATAACTCCCAGAGTGATCCCTCCGCTTCCCATAATAGAAAGGAATCCTCCAAGTACAGAGACCAGTACAAACTGCAGGTTTCCGATGTTTCCGATTACCGGTCCCATCATATTTGCAAAGGTATTTGCCTGTGCAGCACTTTCAAAGAGCGCCTCGTTGAGTTTGTCAAATTCTTCTTCTGACTTTCTTTCGTGGTTGAACACTTTTACTACGCGCTGTCCGTTCATTCTCTCTTCCACAAATCCAGTCACATCTGCCAGAGATTTCTGCTGACGAACAAAATATTTTCCACTGTTTCCACCGATCTTTTTTGTTACGAAGATCATAAGACCAATGATCAGAACTGCTAAAATTGTAAGCAGCGGACTTAAGATCAGCATTGAAATAAAGGTTACGATAATCGTAAAAAAGGACATCAGTGCCTGTGGGATCGACTGACTGATCATCTGTCTGAGCGTATCTGTATCATTCGTGTAAAGACTCATGATAGAACCATTCGTATTCTGGTCAAAATAACGGATTGGAAGAGTCTGCATATGTTCAAACATATCATCCCTTACTTTTTTAAGAACACCCTGACCAATGTAGACCATCAGTCGTGTATAAGTAAATGTAGCAATGACTCCCATCAGGAAAATGCTTCCAAGCACCGCAAGTGCCCGATATAGTTCTGCAAAATTCGGATCTTTCTGTCCGATCAGAGGACTGATAAAATCATCGATTAAAAACTTGAGGGACAATGATACCGAAATTGATGCGATCGAACTTAACAAAATACAGATAAATACGATCACAAACCGAACCTTGTACGTTCCGGTCACATATTTTAAAAGCCGCTTTGCGGTCTGTAAATTTTCTTTTGAAACCTTTGGTTTTCTATTCATCGTCCTCACCTCCCTTTACCTGAGATTCATATACTTCTCTGTAGATTTCATTTGTCGCAAGCAATTCTTCGGATGTGCCGACTCCCATGATCTTTCCTTCATCCAGTACAATGATCTGGTCTGCATTTTCTATAGAAGAAACTCGCTGCGCAATGATGATCTTTGTAGTATCCGGAATTTCTTCCCGGAATGCTTTTCGAATCAGCGCATCTGTCTTTGTATCTACCGCACTTGTGGAGTCATCCAGAATCAGAATCTTCGGTTTTTTCAGAAGTGCCCGTGCAATACACAGACGCTGCTTCTGTCCGCCGGAAACATTGTTTCCGCCCTGCACGATCATCGTATGATAACCTGCCGGAAATTCTTTTACGAATCCATCTGCCTGTGCAAGTTTGCAGACTCTCTGAACCTCTTCCTCGCTGGCATGTTCATTTCCCCAGCGGATATTATCGTAAATCGTTCCTGTAAAGAGAACGTTTTTCTGCAATACCATAGATACCTGATCGCGCAGTGCCTCCAGATTATACTCTCTGACATCCAGTCCGCCGACTTTTACAGTTCCTTTTGTCACGTCATAAAGTCTCGGGATCAGCTGTACCAATGTTGATTTCGCACTTCCGGTTCCTCCGATGATCCCGATCGTCTGTCCGGATTTAATATGAAGATTGACATCTTTTAACGAAAGATTTCCGCCTTCTCCCGCATAACTGAAATCTACATGCTCAAACCGGATCTCTCCGTCTGCCACTTCTGTAACCGCATTCTTTTTGTCCTGCATCTCCGGAACTTCCGTCAGAACTTCCGTAATACGGTCTGTAGACGCTTCTGCGATCATGATCATAACAAATACAAATGTAACCATCATCAGAGCCATCATGATCTGGAACGCATACACGATCACACTGGTCATTTCTCCGATTTCCATCGCACCGAATACAATTTCTCTTCCTCCGATCGCTACCATCAGAAGCATCGCCGTATAGATCGTAAACTGCATAACCGGTGAGTTCCATGCCACGATCTTTTCTGCTTTTGTAAATAATGTATAGACATATTTTGAAATTCCATGGAATTTTTCAATTTCATGATCTTCCCGTACAAAGGCTTTTACCACGCGGGATGCATTGACATTTTCCTGTACGGAATTATTCAGAATATCATACTCATCAAATACTTTGATAAAATGTGGATGCGCTTTCTTTGCAATAAAGATCAGTGTTCCTCCAAGCAGCGGTATGATGATCAGGAACAGCAAAGCAATTTTCTTATTGATCAAAAGTGTCATGATCCAGGATAAAACAATCATGATCGGAGCTCTCGCCAACAG